>Ga0172370_10000125_pt1 | contig 105560 bp, 104 predicted proteins | sample LakKiv5m_FD_114538 | JGI IMG/M metagenome (GOLD analysis project Ga0172370, IMG submission 114538) | Freshwater microbial communities from Kabuno Bay, South-Kivu, Congo - kab_022012_11.5m | ecosystem: Environmental > Aquatic > Freshwater > Lake | place: Democratic Republic of the Congo...
AGAAAAGCCAGCGGGCGCCGATATCGTACGGCGGCTTTGAATTCGCGCGCGGCGAGTTCGAAAAGGTGGCGGTGATTGCATATGCCGGTCAAGCCATCGGTGGAAGCCAGCAATTTTTCACGCGCCAGCGACTGCTGGAGTTCGAGGTTGGTGATTTCGAGCCTGTCTTTGGCGAGGCGCAATTCCTCTTCCACCTGCTTGCGTTCGGTGATGTCGGTGACAAAGCCTTCGTAAAGCAGGATGCTCCCATTCACATCCTTTATTGCACGGGCATTTTCCTGTATCCAGATATGACTGCCATCTTTACGCCTGTAGCGGTTGACAAATTTATCCACTTCCCCCTGATCCATCATCAGGCGCTGAAATTCGTGACGGTCGGCTGGGTCAACGTAAAGCAGATTCTCGATACTGGCAATGTTATTGAGAATTTCCTGCGGCGAATCGTATCCGAAGATGTGCGCCATGACCGGATTGATGCTCAGGAAGCGTCCCTGCGGCGTGGATTGATAAATGCCGACGGTCGCATTTTCGAAAATGGAACGGTAGTTTGCTTCGGCGGTCGCCAGGGCTTCTTCCACATGCTTGCGCTCGGTAATATCGTGCGCCACCCACAGCGTTCTGTCTGCATCCAGCGGGGAGATGGTCGTTTGGAACCAGGTGGCTTGACCATCGATGACAAGATCATATTCGATCTGCATTTTTTGTTGTGTGTCCAGGACCTGTTGAATGACCTCGCGATACAGCTTCGACTTTTCGGAAGGAAAGACATCATTTAGGTTTTTACCGAACAATTCCTCGGGCGGTCTGACCAACAGCCCGGGATTGGTCGGGGCGATATCCCGGTAAATCCCCTCGCGGTCAATGACCAGCACCACATCATGCATGGAGGCGAACAAGGCGCGCAGTTTTGCTTCAGAAGCCGTCAATGTGTCTTCGATCTGCTTGCGGTCGGTGATGTCGCGCAACATGCCCTCATGGTAAATTACCCCGCCCTGCTGGTCGTGCACATAGAAACCGCGGTCTTCAACCCATATTTCAGATCCGTCCTTGCGGCGCATCCGGAAAACCTCCATCTCTACCTGCCCGGTGTCCAGGACATGACTGCCTCTTTCTTCCGGCGCAAAGTAGAGTTCTTTTTTTATATCCACTTTCAGCATTTCTTCCGTGCTTGAATATCCAAACATCTTCACCATGGCCGGGTTGACATCTACAAACCTCCCTTCGTGCGTACTGCGGTAGACACCATCCATCATGCGCTCGAATAGGGAGCGGTAACGTTCTTCAGATTCGCGCAGGGCTTCCTCTACCCGCTTTTGCTTGGTGATGTCGCGAAAAGACCAGACCCTGCCCCTCAATTCCATCCCTTGCAGCAGCGGCCGTGAGAGGCGGTCAAACACTCTTCCATCTTTGAAATTCAGTGTATCGAGACTTTCTTCAGTCGAGTTGTACAGCCCCTGGACTTTATTGAGAAAACTTTGTGGATCAGACAATTGATCTAGGACAAATTGCAGAAGGAGGGTGTCATCCTTCGTCGCCATCGTCTCTTGCGGAATCATCCACATCTCGACAAAACGCTGATTGGCAAAAAGTACCTCGTTTTCTCGATTGACTGCCAGAATGCCATCCGAAGAAGAATCCAGAATGCCTTGTAATAAACGGTGACGTTCTTCAGATTCGCGCAGCACCTCCAGTTCACCTGCCGAAGCATCGGAAGCGGCGATAGGATCACCTGATCGCCGGCCGCCGGCAATCGCTGTCCGCTTTTTCTTCTTCGTGTTCCCTGACTTTACGACGGGTTTCTTTCTTAAGGCCATTTTATTTTCCAGATGGGCAAACGGTATAAAGCTAAATCAGCGTAGTGTTAGTGTGCGGGGATCATAATGCTCTGTGCATATCTTGACCAAAATGCCCGGTTGCGTTGCTTGGTATTTATTGGAACAGCAGGCTGTCAAGCCTCTGAAAACTGCTTTTTCCTTACTCAAAGTATAACCAATTTTTTCAAATTCAACCTATCCAAAATCCATGACCAAACTCATCAAAGGCATCCCCAACACAAGCGCTCCAGCTGCCATCCCCGGCGGCGTTTGCAGGGTAATCTTGCGCCATCCACAGGATGCTTCGCAAAGGACGGCGCATTGAGCAATAGAGATCATGCACGGTAAAGAAACCCGGGAAATAAACCTGCGGTCAAAGGCTTCAAATCCAATGCAAACTATGATACGCTTGCCTCGAAATGATTTGGATGACCAAATGACAGATGCCCTTCACCTTCTTTCGCCATTGGATGGACGCTACGCGGACGCAACCGCGCCTCTGCGCAATCACTTCTCCGAATTTGCTTTCCTGCGTGACCGCGCCCGCCTCGAACTGGATTTTTTGCCCGCTCTTTCCAAAACAGGCTTGATCCGCCCTTTGAGCGATTCCGAGTCCGTTCAATTGAATGACCTCAAAGCGGATTTTTCCACCGCCGACGCCGAATCCATCCGCGCCTTCGAGCGTGAGACACGTCATGACGTCAAAGCCATCGAATATTTTTTACGTAATAAATTAAAAGATACTTCCCTAAATGATTTACTCCCCTGGCTCCACTTTGGACTCACCTCCGAAGACGTGAATAATATCGCGCAAGCCATCTCGTTGCGAGACTCGCGTGATGCCGTATTACTTCCCGCTATTAACCGCCTGCTTCAGCATATTCTAAAATTTGCCAGAACCTATCGCGCCCTGCCGATGCTCGCGCGCACGCATGGACAGCCCGCCGTGCCGACCACGCTTGGCAAGGAATTTGCCGTTTATTATTCGCGCCTGAAAACAACGCGCGATGAAATCTCATCGCATCGCTTTGAGGCCAAGTTGACCGGCGCAGTGGGCAGCTTCAACGCCTTGCAAGCCGCCGCTCCGCAAGTGGATTGGCTCACCTTTAGCGCGGATTTTATCCAAGGCTATGATCTTGTTCCAAATTTTGCCACTACTCAAATCCTGCCTTATGATAACTGGCTGCGTTACTTTGATGCTTTACGAATGGCGAATTCAATTTTAATCGGCTTCTCACAGGACGTCTGGCGCTATATCAGCGACGGTTATCTCAGGCAGGCCGTTGTAGCAGGCGAAGTCGGTTCCTCCACCATGCCGCAGAAGGTCAACCCGATTGACTTTGAAAACGCGGAAGGCAATCTCGGCACCGCCAATTCCTTATTGACTCATTACAGCCAGAAATTATCCAGTTCGCGCCTGCAGCGTGATTTATCTGATTCCACGGTGCGCCGCACATTTGGTTCGGCGCTTGGACATACCCTGCTGGCATGGACCAACCTGGAGCGGGGCATGCAGCGCATCGGCGCCGATGAGCAAAAACTCAAAGCCGACCTGGACGCTCATTGGGAAGTCGTCAGCGAAGGCGCGCAAACCATCCTGCGCGCTGTGGGCCGCGCGGATGCATATGAGTCGCTCAAGCACCAGACGAGAGGCCGCGTCGTAACCGAAGGGGATTACAGGTCTTGGGTTGATGCGATCGATGTCGATGACGAAACACGAAAACGCCTGCAGAGTCTTTCGCCAGAATCCTATCTCGGCCTCGCCATCCAACTGACTGACCGGGTAATTGGCGATAGCAGTTAATGAAACCAGCAAAATTGTTATAATCCCCTCATGCGTTTCAACTTATTTCGACAAGCCAATATTCCCCAGGAATATCACTCCAACTTCACAAATCTGTATCTCGATATTGCCTGGTTCGGGGTGTTGAGCGGCACTGCCGTAAACTTTCTAAACATCTACGCCACGCGCCTCGGTGCAACCGGGCTGCAGATCGGCTTGCTGACTGCCATGTCCGCGGCGGTCAATCTTTTCCTCGCCATCCCGGCAGGTTACTGGATCAGCAAAAGGCCGACCGGCCACGCAGTCTTCTGGTCGTCCATCGGCTTTCGCATCGGCTACCTGCTTTGGATCCCCCTGCCCTGGTTCTTCAACGCCCAGGGACAAATCTGGGCGCTCATCATCCTGACCTTCTTCATGGCTATCCCGCTCACGCCGCTCGGCGTCGGCTTCAACGCGCTCTTTGCCGAAGCAGTCCCGGAGCGCTACAGAGCCCAAGTGGCGGGCACACGCAATATCACATTTGCAATTGCATTCATGTTCACCTCGCTCATCGCGGGAACCATCTTAAAAAACCTGCCCTTCCCCGGGGGCTATCAAATCATTTTTGCGATTGGGGCATTCGGCGCGGCGATGAGCAGTTACCACATCTATCACGTCAAACCATTGCAGGAGGAAATCGCCCCGCCTCCTGCCCAACCGACGGCTGATTCTAAACACAAAGCTTACTCCCCCCGCGGCATTGCATCGCTCCTGCGCCTCGACATTTGGCGCACCCACTTCAAGAAAGTCCTGATCGCGCTTTTTCTCTTTCATCTTGTACATTATCTGGCAGCCCCGCTTTACCCGCTCTACAACGTGCGCGTCCTCAATCTCAATGACAGTCACCTCGGTAATGGGACCGCCTTCTATTATCTGAGCGTGCTGATCGCCTCCACACAACTCAGGTACATCGTACAAAAATACGGCCACAAAAAAGTGACGGGCTGGGGCGTGGCGGGCATGGCCGCATACCCGATCATGCTGGCCTTTGCCCAAAACGTCTGGCATTTCTACGCACTGTCGTTTCTGGGCGGGTTTTTATTCGCAATGGTCAACGGCGCCTACGCCAACTACATGCTCGAAAACATCCCGCCTGGCGACCGTCCCTCACACCTGGCATGGTACACCATCATCTTCAACCTGGCTGTGCTGGGCAGCTCCATCGCCGGCCCACTGATTGCAGATGTGATCGGACTGGCTCCGGCACTCATCACCTTTGGCGTACTTCGCATCGTCGCAGGCATCTTCCTGCTTAAATGGGGATAACTTTTTACATCTGGAGTTTAGTAATTTATGCAATCAGCGGTAAAATCATCTTGTGCCTGAAAACGTAAAAGTTCTCGCAACCAACCGCAAAGCAAGCTTCGAATACTTCCTCCTGGAAAGATTTGAGGCTGGACTTGTCCTGCATGGATCGGAGATCAAATCCATCCGCGCCGGCCAGATCAGCATTCAGGAAGCCTATGTGGACGTGCAAAACGGAGAGGAAGCCTGGCTGATGGAAGCGCATATCGCGCCCTACGAACAAGCGGGAAAATTCTTCAACCATGAACCCAGGCGGAAACGCCGCCTGCTGCTCCATAAAAAGCAGATTCGCGAACTGTGGAACAATGTCCGCATCAAAGGTATGACGGTCGTGCCGACGCGCGTGTATCTGAAAGACGGACGCGCCAAACTCGAGATCGCCCTCGCCAAAGGTAAAAAAGCCTACGATAAACGCGCCGCCATCGCCAAACGGGATGAAGCACGAAGCAATGAAAGAGCAACCAGAGTAAGATAGCAGATACATCCTTCATCTTTCTCTTTTTCACACATGCAGAAGAAAGGTGTAGGAAGGAAGATAAATTACCATGCCCCCTTCCACCATCGGCGGAATCAACCTGCTCTCCGAAGCCGAAAAACGCGCAATTTATTCCCGTTATATCCCTGCCGCGCTTCTTGAAAAATACAATATCCCCCCGCTAACTTCCGCAGCCGGCTATAACCTGCTGCAATTTCGTTTTGCCTCAGGCTCCAGCGATGTGGAAATGAGACTCTTCCACAAGATCGATTTCCCCGACCCAATTCTTTACGCCCATCTCACCGATACATTAAATGGACAGATCCACACCCTGCTCTATATCCTCAACGACCCTGCCTCCCCCCGCTTTGACGTGGATAAAATGCCAGATGGTTCCCCCACAAAATTTGGTACCTTGCAGAGAAATGTCGAAGCGGAAATAAATGCTTTCGAGGCTGGGCTGGCTCCAGGTCAGGTAAGACACGGGTTGAGAATGCTCAGCCAGGCGATTGAAGCCTTTGAAGATTTCGTCAAAGCGCTCGGGCATGATATGTATTTCGTCGAGCCGTTGTATTATCACAATGCAGTCATCTTCGAGCGCTATGGTTTTACCTATCAAATGGGCAAACGCCTGATGGGCAGCATCCATGCCGGTTTTCAACCCGTCGGTGATTTGCATGCTCATCTGGACAGTTCAATTCCATTTCGACGGCCGGAAGCCGCAAACAGCATCCGCAAACGCTCATGGGCGATTCATGATGGCATTCTTGGCGAGCCATTCACCAACGTGTCCATGTATAAGCGGGTGGGCAAATTGGCTGGCATCGATACCGCCCCGCAATGCACCTGGTAAATATTGTTTACCAGATCATAAGGTTATATAATAATCAGCGAGGCATCGTTTATGAAGGAAGTATGCAAAGCTTAAACAAAAAGACCGTGTTTTCACACGGTCCCTGTTAGTAGCGGGGGCAGGACTTGAACCTGCGACCTTCGGGTTATGAGCCCGACGAGCTGCCACTGCTCCACCCCGCATCGATTAGTTTAGCCCGCCGATATTACCAAGTAAACATAAAAAAGTCAAGCAGTGTCGACGAATCGACGGGCTGAAGATTAATAACAAAGATGTCAACCTTAATGGAATAGTACCAATGATTAAAAGATAATTGTTAAGATTTGGTGTATAATGCACCCACCTTAACAAACTTAAATTACAAAGAAACACTCTTTGTTGGGTCATATTTTTATCAGGACAGGCATTATTAAACTCTCATTATGAAAACCACAACGCTTCTGGTCATTGAAGTTAAACACGCAGAGATCCCTTCATTTGCTTCCGATTTGCAGAAGAAGGGATTTGACGTTCACATGGCCCAAAACGGCAGTAAAGCGGTTGCCTTACTTAAAGAAGTAAGCCCAAGCCTGATAGTGGTCAATGCCGCTTCATTGAGGAGCACGGGCCTGCGCATCTGCCAATCCATTCGTGAAAAAGACGCAAAACTCCCCATCATCCTCATTCTTGAAGAGGACAAGGATGTCAGCAAGGATGCCGCCGATGCCATACTGGCCTTGCCCTTTACGGTGCAAAAGCTGGTAAACCGCATCAAGCCGCTGCTGCCCGGCGACGGAAAGAATGTCTTACACGTCGGTCCCATCCGGCTCGACCTTGAAAAACGCCGTGTGCGCTGCCTCGGCAAAAGCACAAAACTCACCCCCCGTCTCGTCACTTTGTTACAGTTGTTAATGGATAAACATGGCGAAGTGGTGGAACGCGAACCGCTCTTCAAAAAAGCGTGGGAAACAAATTATACCGGCGACACGCGCACCCTTGACGTGCACATCTCCTGGCTTCGCCGTGCCATCGAGCTCGACCCCAATAACCCAAAATTCCTGAAAACAATTCGCGGCGTTGGCTACCGCTTAGACATATAGGGCGAGCCAATTGGTTCGTCTTTTCTTTTAATTTTTTGTTATAATAACAGAACTTAAGTTCTAAAATCCACTTGAAATAATTGTAAAGGCTATGGATAATAAAATATATTTTGGAAACAACCTCCCTATTCTAAAGAGGATAGAAAGCGAATCTGTAGATTTAATTTATATCGATCCTCCTTTTAATACAAAAAAAACACAGAAACGAACAACAGTAAAAACAGTTAGGGACACCAACGGAGATCGTAAAGGATTTCAAGGTAATACTTATCGGACTATTGAGCTAGGGACTAAAGCATATGAAGATACTTTCGATTCATTAATTGATTTTTTGCGCCCTAGGCTTATCGAAGCACATAGAATATTAACATCACAAGGAAGTTTATATTTTCATATAGATTATCGCGAAGTTCATTATTGTAAAATATTACTTGACGAAATTTTTGGTCGAGAATGTTTTTTAAATGAAATTATATGGGCATACGATTATGGAGGCCGCGCAAAATCTAAATGGCCGGCCAAGCATGACAACATCTTATTTTACGCAAAAGATCCTAAACGATATATATTTAATAGGAACGATATTGATAAAGAAGCTTATATGGCTCCTGGCCTTGTAGGGGCGAAAAAAGCTGAAAAAGGAAAATTACCAACTGATACTTGGTGGCCAACATATACAGGTACCAATAAACCAAAATCGCCTTTAGACACTTGGTGGTTTTTCTTCGCAAAAGGTCAACAAAATGATACTTGGTGGCAAACGATAGTCCCAACAGGAAGCAAAGAAAGAGTAGGTTATCCGACGCAAAAACCTAGAAAACTAATAGATAGAATTATCAAGGCTTCCTCAAACAAAAACAGCGTAGTTTTAGATTTCTTTGCAGGAAGTGGGACAGTTGGAGAAAGTTGTCTAGAATTAGGAAGAAGTTTTATTCTAATTGATAAAAACAAATCAGCACTTGAGGTAATGGCTCAAAGATTTTCAGGCTACAACAATATTATTTGGAATAATTTTAATCCAAAACCTTTTCAGCTAAAAATTAATACCAAGCCACAACCTGAAAAAGAAACCCTTAAATTAAGTGAAGAATTTATGATGTTCGCAACTATTTCAAGCTACTTAAAGGAAGACCTTGAAGGTACAAACGATTTATGGATAAACAGCCCCTTTGAATGGGTAATCAAACTTCCTCCTCGCAAAAAGGGAAAACTGGGTGGCAAACTTGTTGCGTCCTGGTTAGCAAGCAAAGATCTACAAATCGACACATCTAAAGATGCTAGCGAAACTATCACAATAAATGGGCGTAAAATAGCTATTAAGTTTTCAACACTTTGGACAAATGGTATTTATAAATTCCAGCAAATAAGAAATACTGGTTATGAATATGTTTTATGCTTGGGAATTTCTCCATTTGATGTTCACTGTTGGGTTTTTGATAAAAAATATGCATTAGAACATGCTACCAAACAGCACAAAGGTGGAGCTAAATCTGAGTACTGGATAACAATAGATCCTAAGAAACCTCCTGAATGGGCTATGGAACAAGGAGGAACTTTGAGTAAAGCTTATCAATTGCTTAGAAAGAAGACACAAAAATGAGTGTTCCAAAATTTGATTCTGATTTTAATCTTTTCGCATCGGCTGCAGAGTTTATAAGACCTGAATTTGAAAAAGGTCGGACACCGTGGAGCGATAGTCCATTCGAATGGGTATTGAGCTTACCATCCGGGTCCAAAGGAAAGCTTGGAAAAAGGTTGGTATATCAATGGTGTGCGCTTAAAGGTCTTTCTGTTGATGGCAGTCCCGACTCAGATGCTGATATGTTGGTTAATAAACATAGAGTTGAAATTAAGTTTTCAACTCTATGGAAAGCAGGTATCTATAAATTTCAACAACTAAGGGATCAAGATTACGAATATGGTATCTTTCTCGGGGTATCACCGTTTGAGGCACATTGTTGGGTGGTAAGCAAAGTTATATTAAAAAAATACGTAATCGGACACATGGGTCAGCATACAGGATCAGGAGGACAAGAAACTGCTTGGCTTACAGTAAATCCAAAAAATATTCCTACATGGTTAGTAGAATGCGGAGGAAGTCTTGATGAAGCCTATTTGGTGCTTCGAGGCTTAAGTCACAGACGATAAAAACATTGCCCAACAAATAATAGGCAATGTTTTTATTTATAGCCGCGTCCATTCGGGTAGAGGATTGAATCTTGAATAAGAGAAGCGGGTTTCGGCGGGGCGAGATGCTTTCCCTTCCAGTTGAGTATCGGCATAACAAAGCGGATCCTATAGGATTTGAGTTATCAAATTTTTGGGTGTCGGGTCAATCTGGTAGAGGAGATCCGAAATATATTAATAATGGACCTCGACCATGGTGCCTAGACCGCGTGTGGCAACCGCATCATTGGTATGGATTGGCCTGACCCAGCGGAAGAGCCAGTTGGCTTCATTGCTGCGCATATTGATGCAGCCATGGCTCATCGGCGTTCCAAAATTTTCGTGCCAGTAGGTGCCGTGGAAGGCATGTCCCTGGGTGGTAAAAAAGGAGGTCCAGGGTACACCAGGTAACACATAGTTATCGACATCGGCCAGCAGGTTGCCGGTTGAAGTTTCACCAAAATAACTATAACCCATGTGCTTGGAGGGAACTTTATCCACTATGGAAAACTGCCCGGTTGGCGTGGAGGTGGGAATACCTTTACCTCCGGTCGGGTCGCCGGGGACGCCGGATGAGATATTGGTCTGAAAAACAATATTTCCATATTCGTAGGCTGTCAACGATTGCGATGAAAGGTTGACTTCGATCCTCTTTTGTTCGTACGGTACATCCGGTGTAATCGGTTCCATTTCCTCGGGTGAAAAAACCCGTAAATGAATGGCGGGCACATAATAAAAGACCGGGGATTCGAGTTCGTCGAAAATTTTATACCAGGGACCTTTGTAATCCGCCATTTCCGGTCCTTGCTCCAATGCTTCGACCCAGTGAGCCGAACCGTAATACAAAGGCGGCGACAAAGGCTGCCATCCAAACGTCTTGGAAAAACGATACGGAGTGGTAAAAGGCACAGAGACTTCAGTGAGCAGCCTTTTGCCCTCAGGGATGGTGCTGGGCGGTGTTTGGTAGATCGTCTTTACACGCTGTAAACGTCCGCGATGAAGATAGCCGCCCCACACCCGATACCAGACCGGATTATGCGGCGGCTCCTCCGCTGTCACTTCCTCGTAGACATGCACAAGTTCATCGCGATACCAGGTCAGTTCGATGCGACTTTTATCTGTCGGCTCCTTGCGCACCGGCATTTGAGCCGTGGCAATTCGTACAACAAAGCTGTCGTCAAAACTGGTTAAACCCGGCAGAAAAGGCGAAAAAGCCAGTCCCCCCAAAGTGAGCCCGCCAAGTTTTAAAAAGTCGCGCCGTGAAAATTGTGATTTCATGCTGAAAATTTTACACCATAATCTTTAAGATTTAATGAGAATATGCCGAACAAAAACTGCCATTCGTTATACGGATGGCAGTTCAAATATTCATTCCTTATGCCAAATGCGGCATTCCATCAAACTTCAACTGATTCAACGATCATTTCCTTGAGCAGGATCTCAAGCGCCATGGTATGACTGCAACGCTTATGGGTGATAAAAAACTCACAATCACATGTAAACATACCATTATCATAGGCAACGCGATGGTCGTTATTATCCCCATGAAAATTCAGGTCAAATTGAATAAATTGGAAGTGGCGCCTGTCTTCAGCATACCGTTTCGCCTTTTCTATCTTGCCGATCAGTCCAGAATCCATTGTATATGTCTCCTTTTTTTGAGGGAATAAAAAAAACACGCGTAGACAACCGCGTGTTTCATCAACTACTCTGTATATGTCCAAGATATAAGCGCATATGGGCGTTACCTCGATAGGAAGAGTATAGTCCTTTTCAAAGTACGAGTCAATAATAAAATTGGAATTGTAATAATTTCGTATGGAAATTGTAGGGCAGGCGCAAACTATAGTGCCTACGCGCATCTTTCTTGACCCAAAACTTGCCACTCCTTAAGGAACTCCTTCTTAACAGCAAACGCTACTTACTATTAATTTTTTTCACGGCCTTCTTCGTCGCTGATTTTGCAACTGATTTCTTTGCAACTGTTTTCTTTTTGGCCGGTACGTCTTTGGTACCTTTCTTTCCTGTGACTGGTTTTGCTTTACTGATAACCTTTCGAACGGGTTTGGCTTTGGAATCGATGTCTTTTTTTGCATCAGCCTTCTTTGTCTTTGGCGATTCCTTTTTCGCAGAAGCCTTTGGCTTTTTAGATTTGACTGGCGTTTTCTTTCCCTTCATGGAGGATACCGCTGTAGGGGCCTTTTTTGTTTTTACAGCTGTCTTGCGGACGCTACGTTTTTTCGCAGGGATGATCTCACCCTCGGTGGTTAATTCAATAGTACTGAAGAGTTCCTTCCACTGATCTTGCATGGATGGGACGCCTGTGCCGCTTAACCGATCACAGATGATCTCCCATTCGCTGTCCCCCACGAAGCGGAAATCCATGAAGGCATGGCATTGATAAGCGCCAAGGTTCACATACAAACCTTTATCCCATAATTCCTTGCAGGAGCGGATATATTCAAGCTGGGTAACATAATCCTTGAAGATGACATGTCCCACACGCGGCAAACCCATGCCTTCGGCCAGGTTTTTGCGTAACAGCTTGCCAGACGATTTATCGATGAAGGCGGCGGAAGCTTTGATCCAGCCGCGCGTGTCGGAAAATTTATTGTGATAAATGACCAGTCCACGCTCATCATTAAAGCGATTGGAATAAACAAAGACTTCTTCGTCCACGCTGCCATTGGGTAAGTAAAGGTCATAGAGCAGGAACTGCTTGACATCGGCAAACAGATAGCGGCGGTGAAGAAGCGGGAAGATGCGCCCTTCGTGCCCGCGAATGAGTCCTTCGTCGGGAGTTTCCTCCCATTTGGGGCGGCGGAATTCCATCCCATATTTTTCGGAATAGCCTTCCACTTGTCCATGGCCAAACATGGGCAGGCCTGGCAATGTGGAGAGCAGGGTGCAGATGCCGAAATATTTAGCGCCTGTTCCAAATTGCTCCACGGCTGTTTTCTCATCGGGATTGTTCATGAAGTTGACATAACGCTTTAATATCTGCGGATCAAATTCAAGCGTGTTCTTGATGGCGAGACGATATTTGGCGTTATCTTCGTCGCGCAGCATGTGCATGAAAGCGGAGTTGTATACGCGGTGCATGCCGAGCGTGCGGACAAAATAGCCTTCCATTAACCAGAATGCCTCGGCCAGCAAGAGTGTATCGGGAACCTCCGCGGCGATACGATCCACGACCTCGCGCCAAAATTCCTCGGGGACTTTTTCATCAAATTCAGCCCTGGTCATGCCGTATTGCGAGCGGGATGGAATCGCTCCACCGGCACCGGGCTCGGGAAACCATAATCTTTGAACATGCTTCTTGGCGAGGGTCATGGCCGCGTCAAAACGAATGACGGGGAAATTACGCGCAACGTGCAGGATGACCTGTATGACAGCCTCGCGCACTTCGGGATTGGTGTAATCAAGCTGGGCAGTATCATTCCACGGATAGGATGTACCGTCGTTGCCGTGGTAGATGTAACGCAGGTCACCGGTTTTCAGATCGCGGCGTTGAAAGACAACAGCGGCATCGGTCTTATCATAGTAATGATCTTCAAGAGCAATGCCGACCCGCGCGTCATCCGATAGATTTTCGGATTTAAAGGAATAAGACGGATACGGCGAATTTGAGGAGGAGAGGAACCAGTCGGGGTGTTCGACGACCCAGGTGGAATCGATGCCCATGTGATTGGGAACCATATCGGCAGAGAGACGGATGCCACGCGCCCAGGCGCGAGTCCGCAGGTTGTTCAATGCCTCCCAGCCGCCAAGGTCGCCGGCGATATCATATGAATGAAGAGAGTACGCGGAGGCAACCGCATCCTGCTGTCCCATACGCTGTTTGATGCGCTGGGAGGCGCGGCTGCGCTCCCACAAACCGATCAGCCACAAACCTGTGAAACCGCGTGAAGCAAGCAAATCCAGTTCTTCGTCCGGGATCTGGTCGAGGGTTTTGATTTCATGTTGATATTGCTTGGAAAGTTGATCCAGCCAAACGTAGGTATTCTTGGCAAGCAAAACCAAACGAGGCATCCAGTCTTTGTCTATGCTGTAACCTTCGTATTCAGCATACTCGCTGGCCGTAAAATCAGGTACGGAGGTTTCAACCTGTGATGAGTCAATCGCTCCCTGCTGACGGATGACCTCCTCGTACAGGTAATCCAATCCGCGCAAGACGCGGACGGAGAATGATTCACCGAGTAAATATCCCCATTTATCCATTACAAAACGCAACTGCCCTTCCAAAGAATTAGGGGAGGCTTTGATCGGCGCGGTAAGAATCTCTACGAGGGTTTCACCCTGCGAAGATTCATCCTTGCCAGATCCGGGCTGGCGGGCAAAGAAATCCAGTAATAATCTAATGAATTCCGGGTACGCAGAGGCGCTTATTGCAGTATCATCAATCAATTCCTTATAAGGGTTGACGGCCGGGTTTTGATTGAAGGTGTTGATCAGAAGCATTTCTTCAACGGCGGCGGCGCGCACGCCGCGGCCAAAGTCGCCAAAATTCGGAACTTTGGTAGAGAGATAGACGCCTGCCGTCATCTCACCGCGAAAGACAGAAACGGGAGGAAACTCCCCGGTGAACTCGATAAGGGTCAGGTCATATTTTGAGCCGAGGTTGGATTGCAACATCCCCATGGCGCGCGCCATAACGGCTGTGTATCTGCTGTAAAAATGCCTGAGCAGGATGTGATAGGCCTCGTCAAGCAGGGAAAGTGCATATAAGTCAGCAGCTGATACGGGGTCAGTGCGAAACGCTGACATTTGGTCGGCAAATGCACGGGCGGATGCCATATCCGAAAAAATAACGTGCCCGTCCGGATGAAAAAAATCCGAGGAAAAATTATATTTAAGACGGGCTAAACGGGATGTCAGCATGAAAACAATGATAACCGATTTACAAAATTTATCGAAAATAAGGGAAAGAAAACCTGCCGCCTTTTAATTCATTATATTTTCTTTCGATACACGCGATTATTTTTATATTCGACGCCGTTTAAATTCTTCAAGTCTGCGCGCATTTGTTCGGTGGTCTCCGCAACCTGGGTCATTTCGACATGCACAAATTGACCGAAGTTCAATAAAGTATTGCCCATCGCATAATACAACAAGGCGTTGCCGCCATGCCCTTGATGCTCAGGCAGGATGCCCATACCATTGACAGAGACCGTATCCGTGCGGCGCATTTCCAGCAGAATATCGATCAAACCAAACGGAAGCAACTTCCCTTTTGCGCGTTGAAGCGCGGCCGATACGTCATGGAATGCGAACAAAAAACCCACCACATCATCGCCGCGCGTAATGATCTTAATCAGGCGGTGGTCGGCAATCGTCATAATATTTTCAACCACAAAATCGATCTCCCGCTGGGTGAGCGGATAATACTCCCAATTATGTACGAAGGCATTGTTATAAGCCATGCCAATGCGATCCGCCCATCGCAACAATTCCTTCTTGCTCTTGAATTTTCTCAGCTCAAGATGCCCGCGCTGCATGACGCGTTCGGCGATGCGTTCCACCCGCTCTGGAAGCTGGAATTTATCAGCGGGGAGATAACATGAGACAAAATCCACCTCTTTGACAAATCCCTGCGCCTCCACCAACGACTGATAATAGGCATGGTTGTAATTGAGCATGGTCATCGTCTGACGGTGTTCCTGTCCGAAAACCAAAACCCCATACCCATCCAGCGGACCCATCCCTTTTGGGCCGATGACCGTATCCAGGCCGCGTGCCTTTGACCAGTCAAATACCGTATTGAATAAAGCACTGGCAGCCTCCATGTCATTCTCACATTCAAGGAAATAAAAATCGGCAGTCTTCTCATTGTGATATTTATTGAAAGGCTTGTTCTCAATTGCGGCGATCCGCCCTACATCGCGGCCATCGCGCACGGCAATGAAAAAATCCACGTCGGAGTGTTCATGGAATGGATGCTTCCTGCGGTTGAGTTGATTGTATGCATCCACATTCAGCGGCGGAACCCACTGCGGACAGTCCGCATAAATCCGAAATGGCAATTCCACAAAACGCCTGACCTGCTTTTTGTTTTCAGTATCCACTTCTTCAATGACGAGCATGGGAAAGCCTCCTGAAAGAGAGATTGGGAATTTATACCAAGTATATAACACCTTGCCATCAATCGGCCGTTTTTCGATAAAAAGTTTCCATGCTATACTTGAAATATTCCCTATCACAGAGGTCATATGACAGGCAAAACCCACCAGGAAATGCTGGCAAAATACGCAGAAGCAATTGTAAAAGTCGGCTTGAACATTCGCGCCGGGCAGCGGTTGATCATCACGCTTGGAGCCACACGCGGTGTCCCGCATCAATTCTCTCCGCTGGTACATGAAATCAGCAAAGCGGCCTATGCGGTCGGCGCCAAATATGTGGAAGCGGTCTGGGGCGATGAAGAAATGCTGCGATTACGCGCGCAGCATGCGCCCATAGATTCTTTTGATGAATATCCCACATGGCAAATTCAAGCCATCCTGAATATGATCGAAAACGGCGATGCGCTGCTTTCAATTGCAGGCTCAAACCCGGACCTGCTCGGAAATCTTGACCCGGAAGTTATCGGAAAGATTCAAAGAACACATTTGGAAAATTGGGGTCCAGTCAGTGAAAAAGTGACAACGAATGCCGTCAATTGGTGCGTGGTTGCCGCCGCCGGCCAAGCATGGGCCCAAAAGGTATTCCCCGATCTCGCGCCAGAAAAAGCACAGGAAAAACTGTGGAATGCAATTTTCGAAACCACTCGTATTGACCAGCCAGACCCAATTGCGGCCTGGGAAACTCATATTGCCAGCATGCGCAAACGCGCAAACTATCTACAGGCCAAACAATACACCGGCTTGCATTATCGCGCAGCAGTCCCTGGGGACAAAGCGCCCGGCACTGATTTCACCCTCGGCCTGCCCAACGGCCATAAATGGATCAGCGCGCAATCCCTCGCGCAAAACGGAGTGGCCTTCACCGCCAACATGCCCACGGAAGAAGTCTTCACCCTTCCGGATCGCAATCGCGCAGACGGTGTGATCACTGCCACTTTCCCCTTGAGCTATGGCGGCACATTGATCGAAGATTTTCAAGTGACCTTTGAAAATGGACGCATCACAAAAGTTGCTGCGAAAAAAGGCGAAGCCGCTCTACAAAAACTGGTGGATACCGATGAAGGTTCCCAACATCTTGGCGAAGTGGCGCTCGTGCCTGCCAGTTCCCCAATTGCCCGGCACGGACATCTTTTCTACAACACCTTGTTCGATGAAAACGCATCCTGCCATATTGCCATTGGACGCGCTTATCGCTTCACGCTTGCGGGTGGAGAGGAGTTGAACGACGAAGAGTTTCTCTCCGCCGGTGGCAACGTCAGCCTCAACCATGTGGACTTCATGATCGGTTCGCCGCAAATGGACATCGACGGCATTAGCAGGGACGGCAGCCGCGAGCCTGTCATGCGCAAAGGCGAATGGGCATTCGAACTTTAGTATAAGAGGGATACATTGCATGCCTCGATCCTATGAAAACCAATCCCCAAGCGCATATCAACGCAGGCCTCATCTCACAAAAGACGACCAATGGATAAGAGCCTTCCTAAAAGAGACCAAAGTGGGACATATCGCCTCCTGCGTGGACGATCAGCCGTTCCTCAACCCAAGCACTTTCTGGTACGACGAGGAAAACCACCAGATCGTATTTCACTCCAATCTTGCGGGGAGAATCCGCTCGAATATTGAGGTCAATCCAAAAGTCAGTATGGAAGCGAGCGAGTTGGGAAAGATGCTGCCGTCCAATGTGGCGCTTGAATTCTCGCTTCAATATCGCAGCGTCATCGTCTTTGGCACAGCCAGAATTGTGACCGATCCAGATGAAGCGCGTCGATTGTTATACGGTTTACTCAGAAAATACTTTCCCGCCATGACCGCGGGAAAGGAATATCGCGAGATCACAGACAAGGAACTGCGCGCCACTTCCGTTTATGCAATCAAGATTGAAGAATGGAGCGGAAAGGAAAACTGGGAACAACGCGCGGATCAAAGCGATGAATGGCCGCCGCTGGATGAAAAGTGGTTTGAATAAAATTCGATCCGCACATTTGACAAAGATGCTGCACTTGTTGCAGATCCAGGATTATGATGTGATAAACGTCATCCATGGTGATGACATTCGTTTTATAAATGAGCAGATTCTTATTCGATCTTATGATTCGCTAACCTAAACTTGAAAAAAACTATATGGTTTATCGTGACCATTGTTGCTATAGTGGGGGAAGTAAATAAAACGGCTTCCATCAATGCATATTCTTTGTCTCGGCCTTAGCCACACGAAAACCCCCGTTTCCCTGCGTGAAAAATTAGCATTCAGCGAAGATGCCATTCGTGCCGCGCTCGCACGGCTTTCCTGCGGGCAGATTGCATCGTCCATTGCAGAGATGATCATCATATCCACCTGCAATCGAATCGAAATCTACGCGACCTCCAACAAATTGGCACTCCCCGAGTTGGAGGCTTTTTTATCTGATACGCACGGTGTGCCTGTCAATGAACTTCATCTTCACTTGTATCGTTTCAAAGACATGGAGGCTGTCCGCCATTTATTTGAAGTGGCATCGGGGCTGGATTCGCTCGTCATTGGCGAACCTCAAATCTTGGGACAGGTCACGCGCGCACTCGAATTATCGCGCGGACAGAGCACAGCAGGTCCCGTGCTGAACCGCCTTTTTCAAGCTGCCATCCATGCAGGCAAACGCGCCCGCACAGAGACAGCCGTCAGCCGCAACCCTGCCTCTGTTTCGTCGCTTGCCGCGTCGTTATCGGAACGGGTCGTACATAAAATTTCCGAAGCTCAGATCGTTGTCCTCGGCGCGGGCGAAATGGCGGAACTCGCCGTGGAAGCGCTGCGAAAACGCGGCGCCAAACAAATCCTTGTGGTCAATCGCACGCTTGAACGCGCGCATGCGCTCATCAAGCGTTGGGATGCACAAGCCACGACATTTGAAAACCTCCAGGCCGCATTGGCCTCTGCCGACATTTTGATTGCCTCCACAGGCGCGCCGCACACGCTCATCTCACCTGAGATGGTGAACGAAACCATGAAGCGCCGCCCGGAGCGTCCGCTTGTGCTGATTGACATCGCCGTGCCACGCGACATTGATCCCGATGTTGCAAATATTCCCCACGTCAAACTTTACGACATGGACAATCTGAACGCCCAACTCGAACATTCCATCGCAGAACGCATGGCTGAAGTGCCGCAAGTAAAAAATATTTTGGTCGAAGAACTCGAACAATTTGAAGAATATTTGAAATCGGTGGAAATGCTCCCGCTCATCGCAGACATGCGCCAGAATGCCGAAGCAATTCGGCAAACCGAACTCGCAAAAACATTGCGCCGCCTGCCTGACTTGACCGAAGCCGAACGCACCCGCATTGAAGCCATGACTCAGGCGCTGGTCAAAAAATTATTGGAAGCGCCAACTCATCGCTTGCGCGCCGAGGCGTCCTGTCCTCATGCGCCCGAATACGCCACTGTGGCACGCACATTGTTCGGATTAAAGAGCCATGGCCTGTGCGGATTCTCCGGGCAGGCATGCCCCATATCCGCTGCCACAGACTAGGCGAACCCAAGACAACCGATCATGAAACTAACCTTCGCCACCCGCCCCTCCGTCCTCGCCCGCTGGCAAACCAATTGGGTAATCCATGCCTTGAAAAACATTCACCCTGATTTGGAATGCGAAGAAAAAATCATCACTACGCAGGGCGACAAAATTCTTGACAAACCTTTGCCTGAAATCGGCGGCAAGGGATTGTTTACGCAGGAACTTGAAAGCGAATTGCTCTCTGGTGCGCTGCATTGCGCCGTCCACTCCCTTAAAGATTTGCCGGTTGAAAACCCAACAGGATTAACCATTGGATGTATTCCACTGCGTGCTGAAGTCCGCGACGCCTTGATTTCTGCGCACGGCTACACCCTTTCGACATTACCCGCAAACGCCTCAATCGGGACCTCAAGCCTGCGCCGTGCCTCCCAAATCCTCTCCCTCCGCCCGGACCTCAAAACCCAATCCCTGCGCGGCAACGTGGATACGCGTCTGCGAAAAGCAATGGACGGTCAATATGAAGCGATCATCCTCGCGGGCGCGGGCCTGACTCGTTTGGGTTTGGATAAACATGTGACCGAATGGATTCCATTGGATGTCATGCTGCCAGCGCCTGGACAAGGTGCACTCGCCATTCAATGCCGCGCGGACGATCAGACTACCCTCGATTTGCTCGCCGCGTTGGAAGATGTCCCCACACGGAAAGCGGTCGCCGCCGAACGCGCCTTCCTAAGCGGTCTCGGCGGCGGATGTGCTGTCCCTGTGGCGGCCTATGCAACCGGTAATAATAAGATCAACTTGACAGGCCTGGTTGCATCCCCGGATGGCAAGCAAATCATCAAGGTCAGCGGTCAAGGCGATGACGCAAATCAACTTGGCAGGGAACTTGCACAGCAAGCCATCGCACAAGGCGCAAGCGAAATCCTTGCATTCGGTCCGGTCAAATGAAACGCGTTCTCATCACTCGTCCCCGCGCCCAATCTGAATCTTTTGGCGAAGCCTTGAAAGCCGCAGGCTTCGAGCCAATTTATTTTCCTGTGATTGAGATTCGCCCGATTGAGAATAACGTCACTCTGGATAAAGTATTGGACAAATTGAATTGTTATGAATGGATTGTGTTCACCTCGGTCAATGCGGTGGATATATTTTTTTCGCCCTCACCCCTGGGCCCCTCTCCCTTAGGGAGAGGGCAGGGTAAGGGTCTGAGGGTCGCCGCCATCGGACCCAAAACCGCAGACGCGTTACGCAGACATAACATCGAACCTGATTTTGTCCCTGAAGAATATGTTGCCGAAGCCATCCTGCCCGGGCTTGGCGATCTACGCGGTAAATGGGTCTTGCTGCCTCACGCAGAAATTGCACGCAAGGCATTGCCCGAAGCGATTGTCAAAGCAGGCGGCACAGCGCATGAGATCGTGGTGTATCAAACACTCCCAGCCGAATTGGATATGGAGGGACTGGATGCGTTGAAAATGGGTGTGGATGTGATTACCTTTACCAGTGCGTCCACGGTTGAAAATTTTGTTGCCGTGCTGCGCCAAAATAAACTCGACCCATTGAACCTGCCGAACAATCCACTATTTGCTTGTATCGGTCCGATCACAGAGCAAGCCGCACGGGAAGAAGGATTGGTCAATCTTGTGGTAGCGAAAGAATATACGACTGAAGGATTGGTTGAAGTAATCGGTAGGTTGGCAAATTAAAAAATTTACATGTCATTGCGAGGGACGTTCTTTGTCCCGAAGCAATCTCCTTGCCAAGTTGGGGATTGCTTCGTCGGAAAGAACACCCTCCTCGCAATGACATGTAACATGGAGATATTATGACTCTACGTGAACTTGAAAATCGTCAATCGTTAATCGGAATTCGGGATGCCGGATTCGTTCATCGCCCGCGCCGCCTGCGCGCCACGCCTGCCATCCGCGCGATGGTGCGCGAGACAGAACTCAACGCGCGCGATTTTATTTATCCGCTGTTTGTGCGACATGGGACGGGTCGCAGCGAGATCCGCTCGATGCCAGGTGTGTATCAACTGTCAGTGGAGGAAAGTGTCCGTGAAGCGGAAGCCGCCGCAAAGTCGGGTGTGAACGCCCTCATCCTGTTTGGGATCCCCAAAGAGAAGGATCCGATCGGGCTGGAGAATTTCGCGGAAGATGGAATTGTCCAACAGGCAATTCGCGCGATCAAAAAAGAAATCCCTGAGATGGTTGTGGTGACGGATGTGTGTTTGTGCGAGTATACCGATCACGGGCATTGCGGGATTTTGAATACAGGCGAGCATTTTCAGGCGGGCTTGCCTGAAGGCTATGTGTTGAATGACCCGACGCTGGATGTCCTCGCGAAGGTCGCGATCTCGCACGCCGAATGCGGCGCGGACATTGTCGCGCCGAGCGGCATGATGGATGGAATGGTCGCGGCAATTCGCGATGGGCTGGATGTTTCGGGTTATGAAAATCTTCCCATTTTGTCTTATGCGGTGAAATACGCGTCGTCGTTTTATGGACCGTTCCGCGATGCAGCGGAAGGCGCGCCAAAATTTGGAGATCGTAAGTCGCATCAGATGGACCCCGCCAATGTGCGCGAAGCGCTGCGCGAAGCCGCGCTGGATGTTGAGGAAGGCGCGGATATGCTGATGGTCAAACCCGCACTGGCTTATCTGGATGTGATTCGCGTGGTGAAAGACGCGTTCCCTGAACTGCCGATGGCCTCGTATAACGTCAGCGGCGAGTATTCGATGATCAAAGCCGCCGCCGCGAATGGCTGGATCGATGAAGCCAAAGCCACGCTCGAAACGTTGACTTCCATCAAACGCGCAGGCGCGGATCTGATTATTACTTATCACGCGGTGGATGCCGCGAAGTGGTTGAAATAAGAGGCTGTCATTGCGAGCGCTGGTTGAGTAGCCGCGAAGCGGCGTATCGAAACCGAGCGAAGCAATGACATAGTAAATTTTAGGAGCCCAAAATGACTTTAGAAAATTTAGCCCCGCGCGCCGCTGCTGAGCGAAGCGCAAACAATAATCGCATGGTTCATGCAGACTTTGACATGGCGCCTTTCACCATTGCATGGGAAGTGACGCGTGCCTGCGCTTATGCCTGCGTGCATTGCCGTGCCGACGCGTTACATCAACGTGATCCGCGTGAACTAAGCACGGACGAAGCGAAGGCATTGATTGAGCGTCTCGCGGCATTTGAAAATAATCCGATTTTGATCTTCACAGGCGGCGACCCGATGATGAGACCCGACCTGTTTGAACTCATCGCTTACGCCACCGAACGTGGACTGCGCTGTTCGCTCACGCCGACCGCGACCGCCTTGCCCACCAAAGAAAGACTCGAAAAAGCGCGTGACGCTGGCATTCGCCGTGTGGCGCTTTCGCTGGATGCGCCGCGTCCTGAAATCCACGATGACTTTCGCAAGGTAAAAGGCTCGTGGCAGCGCACAATGGACACGCTTCATCGTGCACATGACGCCGGCTTAAGCGTGCAGGTCAATACCACTGTTGCCAAACATAATATTGATATTCTGCACGAGATGGTTCCGTTCATTCAGGAAGTCGGCGCGGTGCAGTGGTCGGTGTTTTTCCTGGTCCCCACAGGACGTGCCATGGCTGAACAAATGGTCTCAGCCGAACAGCATGAGAAGGTCTTCAACTGGCTGTATGACCTTTCACAGAATGCATCCTTTGACATCAAGGCCACCGCCGCGCCAATGTATCGCCGCGTTGCAATTGAACGCAGACGCATGCAGAACGATGGCAAGCCAGTCACCTTCCAAAGCGCGGGCTTCCAATATGCGGATGGATTAAATCGCCCAACCAAAGGCGTCAACGATGGCAACGGCTTTCTGTTCATCTCGCATATCGGCGAAATCCAACCCAGCGGATTTTTACCTGTCACGGCAGGCATGGTGCGCGAGAATGATATTGTGGATGTCTACCGCAACTCGCAAATCTTCAAAGACCTGCGTAATCCCGATAAATACAAAGGCATATGCGGCACCTGTGAATACCGCGACGTATGCGGCGGTCAACGCGGACGCGCGTATGGAATCACGGGCGATTATTTGGAAAGCGATCCAGCCTGTATCCTGGTTGCTGGTAAATCGTTAAATTAGATATTGGGTGATGATAATGATCCCTGCTCCAATTTCCCAATCTACCGAGGCCCAAAGCGTCACTTCATCCTTCCTGCGTGCCTGCCACCGTTTAACAAACGACGCAACCCCGGTCTGGTTTATGCGTCAGGCGGGACGTTACATGGCGGAGTATCGCATCATCCGTGAAAAATATTCGCTGATCGAAATTTGTCATCATCCCGAGATCGCCGCCGAAGTGACGCTTCAACCTGTGAAGGCTCTCGGCGTGGACGCGGCGATTCTCTTCGCCGATATTCTTCTGCCTGCCATCCCGCTTGGCGTGGGGCTGGAATTTGCCAAAGGCGAAGGTCCCGTTTTGCAAAATCCCGTCCGCACGATGGATGATGTCAAGAAACTCCGACCCGTGAATCCAGAAACAGATTTGGGCTACGTCATGGACGCAATCAAGATTCTACGCGGTGAATTGAAGGATGTCCCGCTCATCGGTTTTTGCGGAGCGCCGTTCACCGTCGCTTCATATATCATCGAAGGCGGATCGTCGCGCGAGTTCTTGAAAACAAAAGCGATGATGTATTCCGATCCACAGACTTGGCACGCGCTGATGGAAAAACTGTCCGTCGTGCTGAGCGATTATCTCGTGACACAGATCCGCGCGGGAGCGCAAGCCGTGCAAGTCTTTGACTCGTGGGCCGGCGCGCTCAATCCTCAGGATTATGAAGATTTTGTCCTGCCGTATTCGCAAAAGATTTTGCAAACCGCAAAAGCGGAAAACGTCCCTGTGATTCATTTCGGAACAAACACCACGACTCTTCTTCCGCTGATGAAACGCGCAGGCGGAGATGTGATCGGACTCGACTGGCGCATCCCACTTGACGATGGCTGGAAACTGCTCGGCGATGACGTCGCTGTGCAAGGAAATCTCGACCCAACGATCCTCTTCGCGCCAATACCTGAAATCAAGAAGCGGGTGCATGATATTCTTCGCCGCGCTAATGGCAAGCCTGGTCACATCTTCAATCTCGGTCATGGCATTCTTCAAAACACGCCCGTTGATAAGGTGAAGGCTGTTGTGGATATGGTGCATGAATATCATCCACTCCTCACGGGAGAGAGGCTAGGAGTGAGGGCATGAACACACTTGGTCTCGTTGCCGCCATCACCGCCTTCCTCAGCATTTGGGGCGGGCATGTTGCAGTGCGTAAAATAGAATTTGCTTCATCAACCATCTGGCTGCCCACAATCGCTTGCATCGTGCTGGGAATCGGCATCGAATACCTCTCGCTGGTCACTCACAACACGCAACTCGCAGCCGCATTCGGCATCATTGGCATCACAGTTTTTTTCGACGCGTTCGAACTCACCCGCCAGCAGAAACGCATTATCAAAGGGCATGCGCCAGCCAATCCCAGCAATCCGCGCCATGCCAAAATCCTTGCAGAACACTCTTCCGCTACAACGCTTGACTTGCTCAAGCGTGACCCAATTGGCAGAACCGTTTCTCATGAAGAAGCGGTTAAACTCATTCACCACTAAGGACACGAAGAGTCACAAAGGTTTTAAGAACTCCTTTGTGATTATAAGATTTTATGAATACATTCGGCATCACTATTGGCATCGTTACCCTGCTCATCATCGGGCTCGGCTTCCCGCTCGTCATTCGCGGCGAACGATATTTTGGCTACTTCTGCTGGCCATACATGATGGGTATTGGCTTCATCATTATTGTCGCATCCCTCTTTGTTCAAAATGACTGGCTTTGTGTCGTCATTGCCGTCGTTGGCGCTACCTTCGTTTGGGGCAGCACCGAACTCAAGGAACAAGCCGTCCGCGCGGAGTTGGGCTGGTTTCCCTTCAATGCAAATAAAATCAAACCGCCTTTTGAAGCCATCATTAAAAAATGGAAAGCGCCTCATTTATAAAATGCAGAATGCGGAATGCGGAAAGACACCATGATTTTTTATTCTGCATTCATCATTCCTTGTTCATTATTCAGGAGACTATGAAACTAATCATCATCGGCGGTGGCATCGCGGGTCTCTCAGCCGCATACTACGCAACCAAAAAGATTCCCAACGCACAGATCACCCTCATCGAATCTGACTCGCGCTGGGGCGGCAAAATCACCACTGATCGCGCCGCGTTTGATAACACCCCGAATCACTTACGGGGCGATGGCACATTCATCATCGAAGGCGGACCCGATACTTTTCTTGCCACGAAACCTTACGCCACCGCGCTCTGCAAGGAACTCGGCCTCGGTGGACGATTGCACGGCACGAATCCGAATCAGAAAAACACCTACGTTCTCAATCGCAACAAACTCGAGCCCTTGCCCGACGGCCTCGCCATGATGATCCCCACCAACGTGCAGGCGATTCTCAAATCCCGTCTCGTTTCATGGTTTGGCAAAGCGCGCATGGGACTCGATTTCATTCTCCCATCGCACTCGCTCAACGGCGACGAATCGCTTGGCGCATTTGTGTCGCGCCGTTTGGGTCGTGAAGCGTATGAAAATTTAATCGAGCCGCTCATGTCTGGCATCTACGCGGGCGACGGCGATCGACTTTCGCTTGCATCCACCTTTCCCTATTTGCGCGATCTTGAAATCAAATACGGCAGTCTCGCGCGCGGCGCGCTGCAAATGCGTGCGCAATCGAACGGCAAATCCGTGCAAGGTTCGCGCTCCGCATTTCTCACACCCACCACGGGTCTCGCAGAAATCGTTGAGTCTTTGGTTGAAAGTTTAAAGTTGAAGGGTGCAGGTTTACGTCTCAATACTCGCGTAACTTCGGTGTCTAGCAATTTGGAGCATGGAACGTGGAACGTGGAACTTGACGCGGAAACGCTTGACGCCGACGCATTGATTCTCGCCACGCCTGCTTATGTAAGCGGGACTCTGCTCGCTTCATTCGACCCCGCGCTTGCTTCTGTTTTAAAAAGCATTCCCTATGCCTCGACAGCCACCGTCACTCTCGCCTATCGCCAATCCGATTTGGCTCGTCCGCTCGATGGATACGGTTACGTCATCCCGCGCCGTGAGGGACGTAAAGCCCTCGCTTGCACCTGGACCTCCACCAAGTTCCCGCACCGCGCACCCGAAGGGTGTGCTCTCATTCGCGTCTTTGTTGGACGGGCTGGTCAGGATATTCCATGGAGCGAATCTGAGTTACTTGAACTTGCAAAAGAGGAACTAAAACTCACCCTCAATATCACCGCCGAACCGATTCTCTCGCGTGTCTTTATGTGGGAAGGTGCCATGCCACAATACAATCTCGGTCATCCCGAAAAATTAAAACAAATCGATTCCGCGCTTGAAAAATATCCGAGCCTTGCACTGGCCGGCAATGGCTACCGTGGAATCGGCATCCCCGATTGTATTCATTCAGGCGAACTGGCAGTTGAAAAAATTATCAATCACATGTCGTTGCGAGCGAAGGTTGAGTAGCCGCAAAGCGGCGTATCGAAACCGAGCGAAGCAATCTCCAGAAATTTGGGATTGCTTCGTCGCAATGACGAATAATATTGGAGTCAATGTGAATATCAACAAATCAATCAAATTATTTACCGAAGCACAAACCCTATTTCCTGGCGGCGTAAATTCACCCGTGCGCGCCTTCCGCGCCGTAGGCGGACAACCGCTTTTCATCGAACGCGGCGAAGGTCCCTATCTTTTTGATGTGGATGGTAATCGTTATATCGATTATGTCCTATCGTGGGGACCGCTCATCACGGGACATGCCCACCCAAAAGTGATCGAAGCCGTTCAGCTTGCGGCGCTTAAAGGAACATCTTATGGTGCACCCAGTCCACTGGAGATCGATCTCGCTAAAAGCGTGATGGACTTCATGCCAAATATCGAAATGATCCGCTTTGTGAACTCGGGGACGGAAGCAACCATGTCCGCTTTGCGCTTGGCGCGTGCATATACCAAGCGCGATAAGATCATTAAGTTCGATGGTTGCTATCACGGTCATGCAGATTTGCTATTGGTACAGGCTGGTTCGGGCGTTGCGACTCTTGGCCTGCCCGATTCTCCTGGCGTGCCAGCAGACACGGTCAAGGATACTTTGGTGGCGGATTTCAACAGCCTTGAGTCTGTTGAGGCATTATTCAAAAAATATCCCGACCAGATTGCGGCAATCATTGTTGAACCCGTTGCGGGGAACATGGGCGTAGTACCTCCTGTGAAAGGATTCCTTGAAGGTTTGCGTGTCATCACTTCGCGCGAAGGCAGCGTGTTGATCTTCGACGAGGTGATGACGGGTTTCCGTGTCCATCGCGGCGGCGCACAAACTCTCTACAATATCAAACCTGACCTGACCACGCTTGGCAAAGTCATCGGCGGCGGACTTCCCGTTGGCGCGTACGGCGGCAAACGCGAGATCATGCAAATGGTCGCGCCTGTTGGTCCGATGTATCAGGCTGGGACCCTCTCAGGCAATCCACTGGCAATGAGCGCAGGCATCGCGGCGCTGAGTCTGATAAGGGAAGAGAAGTGCTGGGATAAACTGGAGCAAGCCGCGAGTCGGCTCGAAGCGGGTATTTCGTCTGAGGCAAAACAAGCGGGAATTCCCATCCAGGGAACGCGAGTCGGCACAATGTTTACGACCTTTTTCAGCGAAACAAAACCGATTGATTGGACTACGGTCAAGACGGCCGATAAAGTTCGCTTTGGGAAATTCTTCCAAAAGATGTTGGAGAAGGGCGTTTATCTCGCGCCGTCGCAATTCGAGGCGGGGTTTATTTCGATCATGCATACAGACGATGTAATCGATGCGACGATTGCCGCCGTGCGGGAGGCTTTCCGCACATGGTAACCAAAGATGCAACAAATAACCTGGCTTTGATGCGATTACGTCTGGGTACTGTATTTATTTGGCTGGGCGTCCTGACCTGGCTGCCCTTCATCGTCTTGCGAATAGCCGGAGACAAGCCTTCCCTCTTTTTATACCTGCCCTTTCATTTATTGGGCGTTATTGGCGGGTCGCGGATGCGTTCGGGTGCCCGCAAGGAATTAGGGTTGAACGCTCAAAAGCGGGATATGTGGCATTCTGCAGGTCATGCCCTGATCTTTATCGGCATTCTTCTCTGGGCACCGTATTTTTATCTAAAACTAATCGCCCAACAACCAGTCGATGTGATGAATTTCCTACCGTACCACTTGACCGGCGTTTTGAGTGGCATTATGTTATTAGGGCTAAGTTATTGGATCAATCGCAAGGATGGGTTGAAAACCTGAAAATATGGATTCAACTTACTTTGTTGCGTCGTTTTCAAATATTACATCCACGGGCATGCCAGGTTTAAGCTTTCCATCCACATTATCCACCGATAATTCAATGGCGTAGACCGTTGTCTGCCGCCCTTCCTTGGTTTGGACATTCTGCGGGGTGAATTCAGCCTTGTCCGAAATGCGGGTCACAAGCGCGGTAAACGTTTCATTGGGAAAGGAGTCCACACTTAGGGTTGCCTGTTGACCCAGGCTAATTTGCCCGTATTGAGTTTCAGGGATGTAGACCGTGACTTTCAATGAGTCGAGGTTTCCGATTGTCAATATGGGCATGCCTGCCTGCAGGACTTCACCGGCTTCAACACTACGCACCAACACCACCCCATCCATCGGTGCGCGGATGGTGAGCTTATCCATTTGCGTGTCGATCAAATCAAGGCCGGCTTGCGCAGCGGTCACTGCGGATTGCGATTGAACAAATAAAGCCCTCGCCTGATCCACGGCCCTGCCTGCTGCAACGACGGAAAGCGAATCTTCACCCGTTTGCAAAGTGCGCAATACATCCAACGCAGCATAATACCTTTCGCGCGCCACTTCCATTTTGGCACGAGCCTTCAACACATCTTTTGCCCCGTCGGTGGTCAGGGCATCGTCGTAATCCTTTTGGGCATTCTTCAAATTGGTTTTGGCGTCATCAAAAGCAGTCTGCGCAGCGTCATGCAAGTTTGTCCCATCCGAGATACCGTTGGTACGATCAAGAACTACTTTGGCAACCTCAAAGGCTGTGCGCACATCCGAGAGTTTCTTTTCGATTTCAAGGAAGATTGTGCTGCCTGCTTTCTTCCCGGTCTCGCTGAGTTGGATCTCTACTTTCTCCAGCGCGGCCTCAGCCATGTCAATCTCAGCCTGTGCAGATTGAATCTGCTCATCCTTGGTGAAATACCAAACAGGCTGGTCGTACTCGCCTGGCTTGGATTGCTTCCACATATCCTGGCGTGATTCCGCAGCCAGCGCGGCAGATAGCACCAAATCGTATTGTGCCTGTGCCGAATCCAAAGTCGCCTGCGCGGCTTGAAGGTTCGCGCTGGCAGAATCCAAGGCAGCTTGTGCGACCTGTTTTTCGGACAGGAGCAGGCTGTCGTCCAGGCGAAGAAGCGGATCACCTGCCTTGACGGAATTCCCTTCGGTCACGTTGACTTCCACAACGCGGCCTGACAGTTCGGGCGCGATTGCGATCTCTTTCGCCTCAATCTGACCCGAAGCCTGAACAGCCGCGCTGTCGGCTGATCCGCAACTGGCGGTCAAGATGGCAAACAATAGAACGAATATAAGAGCAAGTTTTTTCATGGAGTTCTCCTTCTCTCGTGATGGTTATTTTTTCATGGCGGAAATAAAGACATCCTCAAGCGATGGCTCGATGATGGACATATGACCCGCGCGGATATTGGCTTTGCGGAGTTCTTTCTCAATGACGTGTTGACATTTGCGGACATCTGACGCAACGATATGGACGAGCGCGCCGTAAAGTTCGACCTCTACGATGGGCAGGCTTTGATCGGCTTGCGCGGCACGCAACACTTTGACCGCCAGCGGCGCATCGGACGGTTCGAGTTCCAGCACCTCGCCGTGCATCATGTCAGTTTTGATTTCAGCCGAGGTGCCATAAGCGATGACATCTCCATATTGAATGAATGCCAGGCGGTGACAATGCTCGGCCTCGTCCATGTAATGGGTGGTGACAAAGACCGTGATGCCTTCGGAAATCAATTGATAAAGCAGATCCCAGAACGCGCGGCGGGAAAGTGGATCAACGCCCGCGGTGGGTTCGTCGAGGAAGAGCACTTCGGGACGATGAAGGATGGCTGCGCTGAGAGCGAGGCGCTGCCGCCAGCCGCCGGAAAGATCCCTGGTTTTGGCGTTCCCGCGTCCCTCAAGGCCCGCCATCGAAAGCGCTTCTTTGATTCGCATTTGCAGTTCAGAATTGGATAATCCGTACGCCGCGCCGTAGAAGTTCAGATTTTGTAAAACGGTCAGGTCGTTGTACAAACTAAATCGCTGGGACATATACCCCACGCGCGGACGGATTTTCTGCGTATCGCCGTCCACTTTCATGCCGAGCACTTCGACCGAACCCGAGCTGGGCCTCATCAATCCCAGCATCATGCGGATGGTGGTGGTCTTGCCCGATCCGTTCGGACCGAGGAGGCCGAATATCTCTCCGCGCCGGACTTCGATGTTAATGCCGTTCACGGCGGTAAAGTCACCGAAGCGTTTGGTGAGGTTGGTTACGACGATTGCAGGTTGTTGAGAGTTCATTTATTTTCCATTCAACTCCGGTGGTCGAGCAGCCCCGAATGTTTTTTTGAGGGGCGTATCGAGATCACCATGTTTTCAAGTAATGTTATGTTTCCATGTAACCCTTTGGTCTCGATACGGGCGGGAAGTGCGCTCGCCCTACTCAACCAACGAAGTAAATATCTAATCCAGCGCTTTCCTCACAAATTGCAGCAAGAAAGCGCCGATGACGATTCCAAGAATAAGCAGAGCCAGCACATTGGGAAAAAGTACGTCCATGCCAGCGCCTTTGAGCGCGATGCCGCGCAGGATGGTCAGCCAGTGATGAGCGGGGATAACGTTTGCAAACCATTGCAAAACCTGCGGCATACTTTCGACCGGCGCAGCGTAGCCCGTGAACATGAAGTCCACCATGCCTATCAAAAGAACAAGTAAAAATGCCTGATGTTGTGTTTTTGAAATGACCGAAATGACCAGTCCCTTTCCAAGTTCGACGAGCAGGTAGACGAAGGCAAGAACAAGCAGCAGCAGGAGTGATCCGCGTATCGGCACATCGAAGGCGAAATGGATCATGCCCAGCATCAGCAGAAAATCAGTGAAGCCGATGATGATGACAGGAATGGATTTCCCAATGATGATTTCCAGCGAGGAGAACGGCATCACCAGCAATTGCTCTATCGTCCCGAGTTCACGCTCGCGCGAGAAGGCCAGCGCGGCAAATAATAGAACAGTGAACTCCAACATCAGGCCAAGTTCCGCGGGGGTTGTATACAACGCCTCGGACAGGTTCTCGTTAAACCATACCCGCAGACTCGGGTTGAATCCACTGAATTGGTCGGGACTCAACCCCAGGCGTCCGATCAGAATGCGCTGGTCGATATCCCGCGCCAATCCTTGAATCGCGCGGTTCGCCGCCTGCGCGGGCGCGGACTCCGATCCGTTCAAGATCATCAAAAGAGTCGGTTTACCGGTGGGTGATTGCAATTGTTCGGCATAATCAGGCGGGATGACGAGCGCTGCGCTGATCTTTCCACGATCCATCGCATCTTGAATGGTCTGCATGTCGTTGACCTGCTCAGGCGCGGCAAAGGTATGCGTGTTTTCCAGCCCGATGACAATGGCGCGGCTGGCGGCGGTTTTGCTCTGGTCGAAAACCATCAACGGCAAATTGGTGATCGGGCGCGACGTCGCCCATGCAACTGCCAGCAATTCCATCGCGCCGCCGAGCAGCATAAAGGCAGGCAGCCACCAATCACTGCGCAGGTGAATGAATTCCTTGATAACCAAAGACCAGATTCGTTTTAACATAAACACTCCGTTGGTTGAGTAGGCGGTGTTCGTCCGCCGTATCGAAACCAACAATTCACAAAGCACTCTTGCTGCAAATGTTTCTTTCACATCGGTAGTTTCGGTACGTTCCTCGCTACGCTCGGAACTACTCAACCGCCGATTTTGCTACCCAAGTTTTTTCCTAAAGAACAATGCCGCCAGCGCGCTGAATACCACACCCAGGCCCAGCATCATCACGGCATAGGGCCAGAGCACATCCATGCCCACGCCCGGCAAAAAGATTCCGCGCGTGATGACGGCATAATGCGTGCCAGGCAAACCCAGCGCTTCAAGCCGCGCTTCCTCAGGCATCGAAACCAGCGGGAAGAAGATACCCGTCAGAAAAAATCCAGGAAAGAAGATCACCAAAAACGAGAGCGCCAGCGCCGCGGCTTGCGTCTGCATGAACACGCCGACGATCATGCCCATGCTCAACACGGCAAACATGAAGATGGCTGAAAGCCCAAAGAATAGAAGAAAACTTCCGTTGAGCGAAATATGAAACCATGCAATCGAAAGCAGGGGAATGAAGATCACGTTGAGCAGGCCCACGATGATGTAGGGCACGATCTTGCCAAGCAAAAGCTCTGCGCGGGTAATCGGGGTGGCGAGCAGTTGTTCGAGTGTGCCGTGTTCACGTTCATGCGCGAGAGCTAGCGCAACTGATAGGGCAGGAAAACCCAAGACCATCGAGATCAATCCAGGGATCAGCGCGTTGCGCGGTTTGAGATCGGGGTTATACCAGGTCTGTACGCGTAAATCGAGCGGCTGCAAAGAGTCAATCGAAATGCCCTGGGCGCGCAGTTGATTTGTCAATGCGTCATCGATGAACTGCTCCGCGCGTTGGGCGATATGCTCCACGGCAAAGTTGCCGCTCTCAGGTTCCGTCCCGTCGATGATGACTTGCAGCGGAATGCCCTTCAACGCCTGCAAGTCGCTCGCGAACCCAGGCGCGATAATCACCGCCGCTTTGATCTCGCCGCGCATCAGCATGGCATTGATCTCGTCCATGCTCGTGGCATAGGCGTAAATATCCAAATCCTGTCCCGCCGTGATCTGCGAAATAAAAGCCTGCGACGTTTGACTGCGATCAAAATCCAGCGCGGCAATCGGGACATTCTTCAAGTCAACTGTCAGCGCGTAAGCCATCAACAACAGCACCAGCGTCGGCGTGAACAGCACCAGAAACAAAGTGCTTCGGTCGCGCATGATGTGATTGAATTCCTTGCGGGTCACTGCCCAGATATGACGAAGCGACACTATGCCTCCAACCTTCTGATCAACGAGATGAACGCCTCTTCCATCCGCGCGGGCGCAATACGGATACTGCGATACGCGAGTTTTTCTTTTTTGAGGACGCGCTCGATCTCGGGCAGGCGGCGTTTTCCAGAATCTACCAATAAATGAATCGACTCGCCATAGGTCTGCGCTTCGCGGACTCCGCTGAGACCTGCCACTGTTTTCAAAGCCTTTTGCCAGTCCTCGGGCTGGATCTCGATAATCTCGCCCTCAAGTTTTCCCCTGATATTCTTTGGCGAATCGCACTCGACGAGTTTTCCGGCATACATCAATCCGACACGCGAGCAGCGATCCGCCTCATCCATGTAGGGCGTACTGACAATGATGGTCGTACCACCCAAATGCAATTCAGTGAGAATATTCCAAAACTCGCGGCGCGAGATCGGGTCAACGCCTGTGGTGGGTTCATCGAGCAATAATATTTCAGGCTCATGGATTAGCGTGCAAGCCAGCGCCAGCTTCTTCTGCATCCCGCCGGAAAGATTCACCGCGCGGCGTCTCTTGAATTCATTCAAGCCTGCGAAGGTTAATAACCGCTCTGTGCGTTCAGCCATGTCTTCAGAAGCGACATCGAATAACTCCGCGAAAAACTGCAGATTTTCCACCACCGAGAGTTCGCCGTATAAACTGAATTGCTGCGCCATGTAGCCAATGTGCGGCTTGATAGATTCGGCTTTTTCTTTCAAATCAAACCCGAGCACCGACGCCTCCCCTGCATTGATATTCAGTAATCCCGCCAGCAGACGCAGAGTGGTCGTCTTGCCTGCGCCATCAGGACCGACCAATCCAAATAACTCACCAGATTCAATGGACAGAGTTAATCCATCCACTGCGCGTGTCTTCTTGAAATCGCGGATCAAATCTTTCGTTTCGATGATTGAAGTCATTGCTGTCCCTATGTCATTGCTTCGTCGCTCTGCTCCTCGCAATGACAACGAAATCTACTTCTTTGCCGCGCGGATAATCCACAACACCAGGAGCGCGCCGAGTGCGGGTTCCATCGCCACACCCATGTTGCGCATGGAATTGCTGAATCCCATGGCGGGGATGATGTACCAATCCATAAACCCAACCGCAATCGCGGTGATAACTGCCGCAATATAATCGCCGCGCAAACCGATGGGACGCTTGTTCTTCCAAATCGGTCCCGCCAGCCAGCCGACGATCAACCCGACCACGATCATGGCGACTATCAAAATTATGATTTGCATCTTATAAACTCCTTTGTTTCGCCTTCTCAACTGACTCATCAGTCAGTTATTGACTTAAAAAAGAGGCGCGTTATTATGTGCGTGCCTGCACACCCTCCAGCAGCAATTTCATCCCAGAGCGGATGTGTTTTTCAGGCTCAATCATGGATTTGTCATACACCCAAAGCAACAACGTGCCTTCGATGATCGCGCTTCCCGCAATAGCCACTTCGCGCGCGTCCACCTGGCGAAATTCACCTGAGTCAATTCCGCGCTGGATAATCGGGATCAGAATATCCAGATAGCGATTGATGTATTTCTTGAGCGCCTGCTGAACATATTTGTTGCGAAATGCCAGCGCAAGAAATTGATAAACAATGGGGATCAGGCGAATTAGTCCAAGGATGTCTTTGGTAAGCAGGTCAGTTATTTTCCAAATCGTGTCGGTTGCGCTCAATTCATCCTGGTTCAAGTTTTCCAATTGCTTGAACTCGCGTTGGAACATGCGGTCAAGGATGGCGATAATGAGATCATCCTTGCTTTTGAAATAAAGATAAAGAGTGCCCTTGCTCAAACCCGTCTCTTCGGCTATATCATCCATACGCGCTTCATCAAAGCCTTTCTTGGTGAAGACATCTTCAGCGGCATTGATAATCTGAACTTTGCGTTCATCACTAACATTTGGGCGAGGGGACATTGATTTCTCTCTTGATGGAATATAAATGACTGACCGGTCAGTCATTTAAGTATATTCAAGTAAAATTGATCTGTCAAGAGTTTTGTCCTGGCCACTTGTGAGTTGGCTGCGTGTCAGCTACACTGCCAGCCCAAACAGGAAAGTGTAATACCAGCGCCTGGTGCAGGGCGGTAAAGTCGATGGTATGATAGGTAACTGTATATCTCTGGAAGATTGGCGTTTGCAATAGCTGGCCGAACAGGGTATTCCTGAAGGTGCGCTGAAACGACCATTGCCCGATTGGATTTCGCCGGAGACGAAATCGATTCGTTCAAGGGCTTTCTCGAACTTATGGCATATTGTGTTAATCAGGGACATAGTTGGATCGCATACATTGCTGCCCCTCAAAACTTAAGATTTATAATGGCTGCCACACTGACCAACAAGCTGGACTCAAGACGGCAAACAGCGCCCCTTGACCTGCTCTTGTTACCCATGCCGACATGACGCTTGAAGACAGCCATCAGGCGGTGGAGAATTGGTTAACGCGCTCAAATCCTCCTGTACAATCATATGTGTCAACGATATAAAAGCAATTGGCGCAATGCACGCCTCCCATAAGCATGGTCTCAAAACTCGGCGGCATTGCTGATGCTGCCCAAACCCGGCCGCTCTTGACAACACTTGAATCGTCGGTATATATCATTGCCAGCCAACCAAGATGCTTTTGGTAATTATCAACGACGAGCTGCAGCAGAATAATAAATCATATAATTCAGTTCAATCCGCTAATTCGCAAAACCTGGGTGGATGAGACAAATATCATGCCCCTGAATGAATTATGCTAATTTTATGACAGGAAGAATTCTCATGCAAAACGATCATAACAATGAAAAAACTCAAGACCACAAAGTCTCTAAGAAAGAAGTGCTTTCCGAAATCCAGGAGGACCTCGACATAAGACAACAACGGCGGCGTATGTTCCCACGCGCCGCACTTGTCGGGCTGGGCGCCGGCCTGGCAGCTTCATTATTCCGAGTCGTCCTGGCCGGATCAGATGCGATGCGAAACGGGTTGATTGAATGGTCGCATCAATTTCCGCTTTTGGGTTGGGTTTTTCCTTTAGCCTTTAGCGCATTGGGGGCAATCTTATCTGTCATATTGGTGCGCCGCTATGCACCAGAGACAAGTGGAAGTGGTATTCCACACCTCGAAGCAGTTCTGCATCGTCTAAGATCGTTGAATTGGAAACGCGTTTTACTTGTCAAATTCATTGCCGGCGCCTTGGCAATCGGCGGAGGGTTGGCTTTAGGGCGAGAGGGGCCTACCGTTCAAATGGGTGGAGCCATTGGCGATGCCATCTCCAGGTGGCTCAAGGTGCCACCCCGCGAACGACGGACATTGATTGCAGCAGGTGCAGGCGCTGGCCTGGCCGCGGCGTTTAATGCCCCTTTATCCGGGGTGATATTTGTGCTCGAGGAAATCCAGCGTGACTTTCACTCAAGTGTATTTGGAGCGGCTTTCCTGGCGGCGGCCATTGCGGATATCGTCACCCGCCTGCTTTCAGGAGCCTTTCCGGTTTTCTCCATTCCTTCCTATTCGACGCCTCCAACTGCGTCACTGCCTGTATTTGCATTACTCGGTATTCTTGCAGGCTTGCTGGGAATTGCTTTTAATCGAAGCCTGCTTGGCACGATGAACCTGTTTGCCCGCGTAAAAGGGGGCTGGAATCTGGCTCTTGTGGCAGGTGTCGGGGCGATGGTTGGCATTGCAGGCTGGTTTTCGCCCATGGCCATTGGAAGTGGCCACTCGCTTGCAGAAACAACTCTGGCAGGTAACCTGATCCTGTCAGCCATTCCAATCTTTTTTATCATTCGATTTATCATGACCATCTCAAGCTATGGCAGCGGCGCCGCGGGCGGTATTTTCGCCCCTTTGCTGGCGATAGGCGCATTGCTTGGACTCGCCATCGGTCAAATTGCAAATCAGATAGCGCCGTCCATTGTGCCGCAACCAGCCGTCTTTGCCGTCGTCGGTATGGCAGCATACTTTACCGCAATCGTACGCGCGCCCCTTACGGGAATTGTCCTGATCGTGGAAATGACGGGTAATTATTGACAGATGCTACCGTTGTTGGTTGCCTGTTTTTGTGCCTATGCCATTGCGGAATTGTTGAAGGATCTGCCCATTTATGAATCTTTATTGGAACGTGATTTGATCCCTGACGGCGCTCACATCAAATTGAAGGAACCGATGGTAATTGACCTCGTAATAGAACAAGGAGCGCCCTTCGCCGGTCAGGAAGTACACAAGCTTGGATTGCCGCCTGGATGCGTCCTGGTTCGTTGCACTGAGGGAGGCCATGGATTTGTTCCAACGGCGATGACCCGTCTCGAACCTCACATGAAGATTACTGCGGTCATTGCACCAGAAGCGGCTCAGGGATTGGCAATCCTGCGTCATGGATGCAAAGTGAAAAAGTCGGCAAAAGAAGAATAATCTTTTCTGCCAATGAAGGGATTCCAGTAAACCAGTATTTTTTCTGGAAGGAAGAAGAATTATGATCTGGATTAAATTATTAATATGTGCCGTATCGATCACTTGGGCAGGCGCACAGTGGAAAGACTTTGGTTTGAGCCATGGCGCATTCAGAGATTAGCCGTGTAACCCGATCAAAGCGACAGGCGATTACCGCCTATGACCGGATCAGCCGCTGGTATGATTGGCTGGCTGTTTCCAGCGAAGGCCCGTTGGCAAAATTCGGTTTACAAAAATTGAATCTCCGCCCCGGAGAAACTGTACTGGAAATCGGCTGTGGCACCGGTAACGCCATGCTTGAAATGGCATCTGCAATGGGAATATCGGGGGAAATCCATGGGGTCGATCTTTCACTCGGCATGCTTTCAGTTGCCTGTGAGAAAATTTTGCACATAAAACCGTCAGCGCAGATCATGCTGGAACAGGGCGACGCTGCCAATTTAATGTTTGCGTCAAAATCGTTCGAGGCTGTGTTTATGTCCTTCGTGCTGGAACTGTTCGATACACCGGAAATCCCACTTGTCCTTGCCGAATGCCGGCGTGTGTTAAAACCAGGTGGGCGGATTTGTGTCGTAGCCATGTCACGCGATAAACGCGAAAATATCCCGTTGCGCATTTATGAATGGTTCCATCAGCACATCCCAAACTACGTGGACTGTCGTCCAATCCATGTCATGAAGGCCCTGCAAGAATCTGGGTTTGAAATCTCCGAGATCGAGCACAGGCAAATGTGGGGATTGCCGGTGGAAATCTGTCTGGCCAAAAATTGAAAGGAACTGGAGAACAGATGAAAGCTTATTTGTTTCTACAACGTTTGGTTCACCCGTTGAACCCAGACGAAAAAAAACAGATCATACAGGATATTCGCCAGTCTGCCTCCTCCGGTTTCGATTTTTTCCTGCTCGTGGTGCTCTCGTGCAGTATCGCCACGCTGGGACTGGTCACCAACTCACCGGCGGTCATCATCGGCGCCATGCTGGTTGCACCGCTCATGTCGCCCATAATTGGCATCGGATTGTCATCCATCACAGGCGATTCATTACTGGCACGCAACTCCGCCACAGCCTTGTTGCGCGGCGCGGCCCTGGCAATTTTGCTTTCCACTTTAATGACGATGGTCAACACAAAACTACCCTTCGTCGTCTTACAGGAACTTCCGAATGAGGTGCTTGTGCGCACCCATCCGTCTCCGATCGATCTGGTGATTGCCCTGGCAGGCGGGTTGGCCGCAGCGTACGCGCTCACACGCGCCAAACTCTCCGCCGCGTTACCGGGCGTCGCCATCGCAACCGCACTCATGCCTCCGCTCTGCACAATAGGCGTTGGCATTGCCCTCGGACGCTGGGATGTGGCCGGCGGTGCGACTCTGCTCTTCATTACAAATGCCATTACCATCGCATTTTCTGCGGCACTCGTTTTTTTCCTGCGCGGCCTTTCACCGGAAAGGCATATCGTTGATCATCAACCTCCACGCAGTTTGGTGATTTCGGCTTTGATCACGGTCACATTGCTTGTCCCATTGACCTATTACAGCGTTCAGTTCCTCCAGCAGGCCAATGAAAACCGCCGCATCCACGAAGTGGTCAATCTGGAGGTTGCTCACATCAATGCCGAACTTGTGGAATTGAATGTATCCCATTCGGCTGACGAACTCGATATGATCATCACCGTTCGTACCAGCGCGGCCTTGCGCTACGAACAGGTCACTGCCTTGCAAAAGGCGATTGTGGATGGACTCCAGCGCCCGGTCTCGCTTAAAGTGAATCAAATTATTGCCGAACGACTGGACCCCCTCATTCCGCCGACTCCAACCTGGACCCCAACGATGACTCCGACTTATACGCCTGGTCCAAGCCCAACCGTGACCGCCTCCCCCTTACCGCCAACAGCCACACTCACCTTCACGCCGACCGCTACTTCTACACCGGGATTGGCACAGGTCCTCAGCGTGGGGTTGCCGCGCTTGCAATTGTACCAATCGCCCAACGGGCCGGTCATTGGGCAAATCCGCTCAGGGCAGGTATTGACATTGTTATACGGTAAACAGGATTCGGCTGGATTGATTTGGGTCGAGGTCATGGATTCAGAGGGCAGGGTTGGCTGGATTCCTGAAATCTATTTAAATTCGATTACAGCCACACCCTCTAATTAATTTAACTGCAAAGGCATCACACTTTTCTGATTACAAGCATGGTGAGATCATCGCCAAGCGGCACAGACCCAACGAATTCATTCAAACTGTTTTCGACTGCAATGATGATTTCATCGGCGGTTAGAGTCCGGGCAGATTTCAACGCATCCATTAACCGACTATCACCGAATAAATCTCCATCAAACGAAAAGGCTTCGGTGAGGCCATCGGTATAAAGAAACAGCGAATCTCCGCGGGCAAGCGGGATCGTGCGTTCCTGCATGCCTGGTTGTTCAACCACACCAAGCGCAATTGCCGTGCGCGTAAGTTTTTCAATACTTTGCCCTGAGCCTGTCGAAGGGTCGCCATGTTCTCTCACCCAGAACGGCGGATTATGCCCCGCATTTACATAGGTGAATTTTCCCTGTTCCAGATCCAAGACACCATATACAGCTGTCACAAACATGCCTTGATGTGTGTCAGGCAGCAGCAGGTCATTCACGCGGCGCAGTGCCTCAGCGGGAGAATCGGTTTCAATAACAGCAGCATGAACCAGCGTTCGTGTGAGCGCCATGAATAAAGCCGCAGGCATGCCTTTATCCGCCACATCTGCAATGAAGAGACCCAGTTTATTATTTGGCAGTTCGATCACATCGTAAAAGTCGCCACCCACCTGCCGCGCAGTGCACCAGCGCGCCGCAAGCTGCCAGGCCGGGTAGACAGGCAAACTTTGGGGAATGAATGTCTGTTGGATCTGACGTGCCAATTGCACCTCGGTCTCGAGGCGTTCGCGCACCACCATTTCCTGCTGTAGAAGATCATTCTGAATTGCAAGCGCAGCTTGTTGTGCGATACCGTTGATGATCTCAATCCGACGGGAGCGGAAACGGCGTCCATTCTCGGTTTCTTCGATCAACATGGCGCCAAAGAGATCATTCTTGATCGACAATGGCACGGCCATCAACAATCGTTCGGCATTGATCACATCCGTTTCATTCAGGACCTCGGGCTTGATCCTCAACCAGGATTTTGGCACAGCTTTGGGTTTTAGCGGATGCGTAATCAAAAAGTTTTTCACGCGCACAGCGTCAAGGAGGGGAAACTCGCCAGCGTGGAACTCCTTTTCGATCATCCTTGTTTCTTCTTTTTCCGAAAAACCATATTCATGCGATGCTGTAAAGGACATGCGGTCCGAGTCCCAGCGATACAAAGCAATCCGCTTGATACCCACGAGGATCGGCATGATACGTGTGATGGCACCAAGTATTTCATCGAGATCGTTCAAACTTACCACGGCCTGCGCCACCTGTAACAACGCCGCAGACGCATAGGCCTGCTCCTGTGCAGAATCATATAAACGCGCATTTTCTATGGCAACAGCAGCATAACTGGAAAATGTGGTGGTAATGGCTTGGGCCTCATGACCATAACGTCCAGCAGTGCGATGTGCCAGCGTCAGTACGCCCAATTGACGGTCGCCTACACGCAATGGCGCAGCAATGGACGAGTAGTTTCCATCATATCCCGCCGCCAGCCCGGCAGGCCAGACCTGCTCATCAGCGCGTCGAATGATGGAAACGTCGGACATCAGAGCTTCTGCCATGGCATAAGTCGCATCGGGGTTGGCAAGACAGACATTTTCAAGCTGACTTGCATTAATCCCATGCACCGCAGAAAGGCACAGTTCACCATCCTGCAATAACCAGACTGCCGAAATATCAATGGGCAAATTGCGGTCCAATTCCGTGAGAATGGTTTCCAGCACTTCATCCACACCCACATTGTCGGAGACCAGGCCGGCCACCTCCCGCAGGCTGTCGGAAACCTGCCGGCGCCATTGCTCAGAGCGGTAGAGATCTGCATTTCGGATCGCCGCCGCCATGGTATCCGCCACTGCTTCGAACATGACCTGGTCATCTTCCGTGAACGCATTCAATTCATCGGATTGAATATCCAGCAAGCCGATCACGTTCTCATTGAAGGTCAAAGGCACACATAATTCAGATTGTGTATTCTTGGGTGGCAAAGGCGAAGGGACATAACGATGATCTTTTGAAACATTATTCGCAAGCACTGTTTTTCCATTCCGCGCCACCCAGGCCATGATGCCGCTCGCATCTTCAAGCGACATGGAATAACCCTCCAATTTTTTACTGCGTTTTCCGCTGCCCGCTTCATACACAATCAAACGGCGGTTGGGATGAACCGTGAATAATGAAACATGAGGATATCCAAATTTATCATGGATCAAAGACGCGGCCTCACGCATTAATTGCGAAAGATCAAGCGTGGAGGTCACGCTCTTGCCAACTTCAGAAACCAGGGTGAGCTGGCTGGCACGGCGGTTTAAACCGCTGTATAAATAGGCGCTTTCCACCGCACGCGCAATATTATCTGCCAGCGCATGCAGGATCAGCAGGTCGTTCGGGTGAAAGGCATTCCTTTGGTTGCTTTGCACATCCAAAACGCCAAGCACACGGTCTTCCATTTTTAGGGGAATAACAACTTCTGATTTTGTTTCGGGCAGGCTGTCTATAAAGCGGTAACGCGGATCAGCTTGAACATCGTCACACACGATCTGGTTGCCATGTTGGGCGGCTGCGCCGATCAACCCCTGGCCAATTTCAACTTCGGGCGCGATGGCAATTTTCCTCTTTCCCTTGCGCGGTGCAACAGCGCTCGAGCGGAATCGTAATGCATTGGAATTCAAATCCAATGTAAAGATGGAAACATAATAATAATTGAAGGTCTTTTGGATCAATTCAGTAACGCGGGAGGCGAGTTCGTCCAAATTGAGTACATTCGCGATCTGCGTACTGACATCGCGCACCAGGACAAGCTGTCTGAGGCGGAACTGCTCGACTTCGGCTCGATGCGAGGCAACCAAACTGATAGAAATAATCTGGGCGAGGCCTTGAAGCAGGTTGAGCTCTTCGCTGGAAAAACCTGGCCTCTTGGGACGGGTAATCTGGAGAACGCCCAAAGTAACCCCATGATCTTCGAGCGGCATCGCGGCAAAGGACTCGTGCGAAGCCGTGTTTTTTGTCCTCCTGGTTTGGGTAAGCAGCTTGCCCGCTTTGACCGCCCGCTTCATTCCTTCAAGGGTTGGCTAAGGAGGAAATATGGGGCCATCCTCCCAATCTGGCAGGCGGAAAATTTTCTCCTGCAACCAGACGTCCACCACGCCTTCCAAAAGGCGGCTCGTCATGGATATAATTCGGTCACGCTGTGCACTGAGAGAATTTTCGCTCCGCAGTTGATCCCCAAGGCTGGCAAGCTGAAGCCAATCCCATGATTCTGGACGCTCTGCGCGTTTTGGGGTACTCATGCAGTTTATCCCCTCCGCTTGATCAGGGTAAGCAGGTTGCCTGTTTTTGGGTCCGATTCATAACGGACTTCATCCATGAGTTTCCGCATAAGATATACGCCAAGCCCCCCGATCTGGCGTTCGGAAAGATCTGCTTTTAAATTGGGTTGTTTGACTTTGGATGGGTCAAAAGCCTTACCGCTATCGTGCATGGTAATCACAAGTTCATCATTCTGCATAACGCATGTAATACGCAGTCTTTCATTCGAGTCGCCTTGGCAGGCATGCTCAATAATATTGGAGGCGGCTTCATCCGCGGCGAGCTGCAGGGAATAGATCGCTTTTTCCGTAAAGCCTCCTTCACGGGCAACCTGTGCAACAAAGTCGCGGATTTCATCCAGGAATTCAAACCTGGCAGGTAATATCAAATTTGGCATGGATGGCTAATAAATAAGATGCCGCCTCTATCGATGAAGATCAGGTGGCATTTCCTTTGTATTCCGATTGAGAAGACATCAAAGTTTCAGCTAGAAACTGCCCACTGCTTCAAGAGGATCGTTGTAGATTTTAAAAAGTTCCGTAAAACCTGCCAGTTCGAGCGCTTCGCGAATCCGCTCAGGTACGCTTACCAGCACAAGTTCTCCACGATTATATCTTTTGCAATTCCTCTGCGTGGCAAGCAATGCCCGGAAACCGGCGCTGGACATATACTCGAGTTCACTCATGTCCACAATCAGCTTAAAGCGACCCTCATGATTGGCTTTCGCAAAGGCTTTTGAAAACTCGGGAGCGGTGGCGCTGTCTACGCGGCCTTTCACCTTGAATAAATTGCTATGCTTGAATTCCTGAGTAGTGATTTCCATCATTTCTCCTTCGTCAACAAGATGAGACCTGTGTCACTGGAAGGCAAAATTATATCATGTTCTCTTATGTAATATTTTGGGGGAATCGCTCCATTTACATCCAAAATGAAAGATATCATGCCGTATCTGTCTCAGACAGGCCTTATCATTGGGGATGAAACCTGGCCAGGGTTGAGAGTTGAGAATATTCATCCTGACTTAAAATTCGCCGCGGTTTTTACATCGTTCATGGGATTGCGACACGCTTAATTCGATTTTATCCTTTATTTGACATCACCTCTCAATTCGAGTATCCTATCCCCCGTCCAGGCAGGCCCGGCGCGGCGAAGCCTTTCGAAACCCGCCAGGATCGAAAGATAGCAACGGCAAGGAAGAGTCTTCGGGCGCCGCCGGTAGCCTGCCTGGATATTATTGTTTATAATCCCAACATGACATCTTCAAAACTGATAAAGATCGCCATCGCAATCATCATCGGCATCACCCTTGGGCTTCTCTATGGCTGGGTCGTTGATCCCATTGAATATACCGATGTTCCGCCAAATATCCTGCGAGAAGATTATCGTGTTGATTACATGCTCATGGTGGCAGAGGCCTACCAAAACGAAGTCGACCCCGAAACCGCCGTGCGCCGCCTCGCCATTCTCGGAAGCGAATCCCCCGCCACCATCACCGTCTCTGCCCTGGAATACGCAAACCACAACGGCTTCACACAAGACGAAATACTTGCTTTACAAAATCTCCTGACTGCCGTGCAGACATATCAACCGCAGGGGGATCACAACCCATGAGCCGATTCAGCCTCCGCAGTCCAACTCTACATCTCATCCTCGCGCTTCTTACTGGACTTGGTCTTGGTCTTGTTTACTCATGGTTTATCTCCCCTGTTACCTATGTCGATGCAAGCCCCGCCATCCTGCGCACCGACTTCAAGTACCAATATCGAATCGTCATTTCCGCATCATACACATCCACACATGATCTTGCCCGCGCACGAGCGCGCCTCGAATTGCTCGGCGATATAGACCCTGCTGGTGAGCTTGGCGCACAGGCACAACGCATGTTAGCCGCCGGCGAACCATTTGAAAACGCCCGCCCCCTCGCACAACTCGCCTCCGACTTGAAGCAAGGCTTTACAAGCCTTCCATCGATATTCACCCCGTTCACAAATATAATTAATACAGCGGAGGTCAGCGCTCCTCAGTCTGCAACCGAAACACAGATAATCATGGATGCGATTACCTTCACTCCACTTCCCACCGCATTTGAGCAGACCCCGCTCGTCCCAATCATCGCTGTAACCAACACCCCGCGTTCGACTTTCACGCCCATTCCCACACCCGGTGCGCCATTCATCCTAATCGGACAGGATGCAGTCTGTGATGCCGGTCTGCAGCCAGGGTTAATGCAATTCATGTTCATGGACTCACGCCGCAAACAGGCGGCTGGTATCGAGATCATCGTCACATGGAATCAGGGCGAGGATCGCTTCTTCACCGGATTCAAGCCCGAACTTGGGAATGGGTACGCAGATTTCGTCATGCAAGCCGATACAATCTATAGCGTCCGCATTGTCAATGGAGGAGCATTTGTCCCCAATCTCTCCGCACCAATATGCGCAGACCCGAATGGAATGAACGTTCTCGACGGATTATTGCTTACCTTTCAACAACCATAGGAATCCATATGCAACCTACCCGTCTTTTATTCGTTATATCTTTCAGCCATCACCAATCAAGGAGTAACGAATGAATACATCAAATCCAAACCAAAAACCCGGCCTGATCACAGCCATTGCCGTGATGACACTCACCAGCGGGATCATCAACCTCTTCTGGGGATTCGTGGCATCAGCCACAGCACTCGGGACGATCATTGGGGTCATCTGTCTGCCGCTTACCATTTTGCCCACCATCCTGGGCATATTCGAGATCATCTATGCCGCAAAACTATTGGGCGCTCAACCCGAAACTATTAAACCCTCACAACCCCTTGCGGTATTTGAAATCCTGACATTCTTAATGGGAAATATCTTTTCAATGGTGGTCGGCATTCTCAACCTAATATTTTATAACGATGCCAGCGTAAAGGAATATTTCGCGGAAATTAACGGAGTTGTTGTGCACCCACCTGTTCCCCAAACGCCCATGCCGGTGGAACAGCCTGAAGAACTGCCTGCCCCTGTGGAACTGGAGAATCCTGAACCGCTGGAAGATGAGGTCAAACCAAGACGTGTCCGCAAAATTTCAAGAAACTAATTAACACATAGCCGCCGCGATTTAGGCGGCTGTTATTTTATTAACAAAGCATTGATAACGAGGTTTGCATATATAATTCATGCAGAACCCCATTCTTTTCATTAAAAGAGAACATGATGTCCAGAATAATAAAACATACCCTCCTTTTCGTGTTGTTCATCCTAATCTTGGGAGCTTGCGAATCCCTGCCGCGCTTTAACGACACGCGTCCTAATTTCCTCATCATCCTCACCGATGATCAGCGCTATGACACCATGCAATATATGCCCAAGACACAAAACTTGATCTTCGATCAGGGGGTAGACTTTCCTCACGCCTACATAACAACACCCTTATGTTGTCCCAGCCGATCCAGCATCCTGACTGGCATGTATGCTCATAACCATGGAGTTCACGAGAATAACTATGAACTTAAGCAAAAAACTTTTTTTGAGTATATGCATGAAAATGGCTATAACACAGGGTTGGTGGGGAAATATCTAAATTCATGGAAAGGGGAAATGAGACCCGAATTTGATTACTGGGTCTCCTATAAATTCGGGGAGACGCGTTACCTAAACCCGCTGCTTAATGTCAACGGCAAATGGATACGGCATCAAGGCGAATATGTAACATATTCGCTCGGCAACTATGCAATGGAATTTCTGGAACAAGCAGCAAAGAAGAGCAAGCCCTTTGTATTGTTACTTGCTGTAAATGCGCCTCACGACCCTCTCACTCCAGCTCCCGAAGACGAATCCATGGAACTTGAACTTCCCCCACGACTGCCCAGCTTTAATGAAGCAGATGTATCCGACAAACCAGCATGGATGAGATTAAAAGACGATCCCATAGATGAAAGCGGCGTGAAGAGTCTTGACGAATTCCGCCGCGGGCAAATACTTACCCTAATTGCACTCGATAGGACCCTGGAAAAGGTCATGGTCAAACTTGATGAAACAGGTGAATTGGACAACACCATGGTTATTTTCCTCTCAGATAATGGGGTGCAATGGGGAGAACACCGCCTGATCAGTAAGAACACCCTGTACGAAGAAAGCGTCCGCACCCCATTTGCGATCCGCTACTCTCCGCTGATCGCTGAACCTTATGTGGAAAATAAAGTCATCGCCAACATTGACATTGCGCCCACCCTGCTTGAACTTGCGGGTATTCCTATTCCGCAGGATATGGATGGTTCATCTCTTGTCGGCTTGTTAACCCATCAAGGAGAATGGCGTGAAGGCGTCTTGCTTGAAGGCTGGCCGCCACGCGGCGAATACTCAGCGATTCATACTGAACAATATCTTTACGCCGAAACTCTCTGGGATAGTTTTTCACCAACCCCCGATCAACCTCAATTGGAGCTTTACGATCTAGAAAAGGATCCTTTCGAGATGGAAAATATAGCCTACGACCTTCAATACCAGAAATTAGTAGCACGCTTAAAAAACCTGCTCGATCAGGAAAAAAACAGGTAAGCAAATCTCCTGATAAAACCTGTATTTCCTGACATTTTCCCTCTTGACTTTCACCGTTCTCAACCGTAGAATCAAAAAACAATTGAACGGTACGCAGGGAAGAGATTCGTAGCCCATATACGAGCGCCGAAGGTGCAAATCTGGAACAGGCGAAACCAGATGAAACTCTCAGGCAAAAGGACCCTGCAACCGCATAACTCTGGAAAGTCTTATCAAAAAGACACCGACGGTGTAAGTCCTGAGCGGAGGGTCAAGTAGTTCCGAATGAAATGCGGAACACATCGAAACCCGAAGATGAAGGATAATCTCTCAGGTTCCATAACAGAGGACGCGCGATTCTAGAATCGCACGTCCTCTTTTGATTCGCCAATATTTCATTCGCTTAGGAGACCAACATGAATACCCCATCCAATCTAAAGTACACCAAATCCGATGAATGGTTCGACCCCTCCAGCGGCGCGGCAGGGATTTCCGATTACGCTCAAAATCAACTTTCCGACATTGTCTTCATTGAAATTCTTGTGGATGAGGGCGAGACAGTTGAAGTCGGCAAGCCCATTGCCTCCGTTGAATCTGTGAAAGCCTCCGCTGAAATTTACGCGCCTGCGGCTGGAAAAGTAAGCGCTGTCAATAAAGGTCTCTCCGACAAGCCTGAAACGCTCAACTCCGATCCTTTTGGCGAAGGCTGGATGATCAAGATCGAGGGCGGCACAACGGGCGAAGTCATGGACTCCGCCGCGTACGAAAAATATTGCGAAGAAAGAGCGCATTAATATGTCGTTGCGAGGAGGGCGTTCTTCCCGACAAAGCAATCCCCAATACGATGATGGAGATTGCTTCGGGCAGACAACCACCGCCCTCGCAATGAGGAGGCAACTAACATGACCTACATTCCCATCAGCCCCAACGAACGGGATGCGATGCTCAAAACGGTCGGCGTAAAATCACTCGACGATCTCTTCGACGCTGTCCCAAAGAAACATCGCTTTCCTGAATTAAACCTTCCCCCTGCATTAACCGAAATGGAAGCTGCTTCCCTATTAAGTGAAATGGCCACCAGCAATGAGAACGTGCGCGAGCACATGATCTCCTTCCTCGGCGCGGGCGCGTACAACCATTACGTTCCAGCAGTGGTGGATCACATGCTCCGCCGCGGCGAATTCTATACGGCTTACACGCCCTATCAACCGGAAATTTCACAAGGCACGCTGCAGGCCACCTTTGAATATCAATCGCTGATGACCAACCTGACCGGCATGGAAGTCTCGAACGCCTCGCACTATGACGGCGCGACCGCCACAGCTGAAGCGGTCAATCTCGCGTATGCGCAATTCCGCGGCAAACGCAGGAAGCTCGTCATGTCCCCCACCGTGCACCCGCAGTATCGCGAAGTCATTCGCACGTATTCACAAGGCATGGGATTGGAGGAAAGCGGGGACGACTCGTCCGCCGATCTCGAGGTCGGACCCGAAGCGTTGATGCCGCTGGTAGATGAAAGCACCATGCTCGTCGTCGTGCAATATCCCGATTTCTTCGGACGCATCCACGATTACACAAAACTCATCGAAGACGCCCACGCAAAAGGCGCGCTCGTTTGCATCGTCGCGAATCCCACCGCGCTGCTGATGCTCAAGACTCCCGCCGAAATGGGCGCGGATATTGTCGTCGGTGAAGCGCAGCCGTTTGGCATCCCACTTTGGTACGGCGGACCGTACCTTGGATTCTTCACCACAAAGAAAGCCTATGTCCATAAAATGGCTGGACGCCTGATCGGTGAAACCGTCGATAACCGCGGACAACGCGCCTATGTGTTGACTCTCACCGCGCGCGAACAACACATCAAACGCGAACGCGCCACATCCAACATCTGCACCAATCAGGGATTGCTTGCGCTTGCTTCTGCGGTTTACATGTCTGTACTTGGCAAAACAGGGCTGCAGCAGGTCGCAAATCTTTGTTATCAAAAAGCCCATTACGCCGCCAGCGAACTCAGCAAGATCGACGGCTTCGGTTTATGTTTCAGCGAACCGTTCTTTCATGAGTTTGTGTTGTGCTGCCCCAGGCCTGCCGGCGAAGTCAACCAATATCTGCTCGAGCACGGCATCTTCGGCGGATACGATCTCGGCAAGGATTATCCCGCGCTTGAAAATCATATCCTGATGGCATTCACCGAAATGAACAGCAAGCAGGAAATTGATACGCTCGTGGAAGTCTTACAGGAGATGAGCCATGAATAAGACAGGCGGCACAATTGTCGAACCGACAATTTTCGAACTCTCCTCCCCCGGCCGACTCGGCGTAAGCATGCCCGCTTCCGACGTGCCCTCAACTGCTCTGCCTCCCAAGAATTTACTCCGCTCCGAGCTGCCCCTGCCCGAACTCGCCGAAGTGGATGTTGTGCGCCACTATACACGCCTCAGCAAATTCAACTACAGCGTGGACGATGGCTTCTATCCTTTGGGTTCATGCACCATGAAATACAACCCAAAGATCGACGAAGATACCTGCCGCTTACCGGGCTTCCTTTACACGCATCCATTGCAACCGATTGAGACCGTACAAGGCAATCTCGCCCTGATGTTTGAATTGCAGGAATGGCTGAAGGAGATCAGCGGATTTGCAGGCGTTACGCTTCAACCTGCCGCTGGCGCACACGGTGAATTTACCGGCGTGCTGATGATGGCCGCCTATCACAAGTCGCGCAACGACAGCAAACGCACCAAGATACTCATCCCCGATGCCGCGCATGGGACCAACCCCGCCTCGGCCGGCATGTTGGGCATGAGCGTAGTCACCATCCCATCGGATGCGCGCGGCAACGTGGACCTGAAAGCCCTCGCAGCCGCCTGCGACGATACCGTGGTCGGCATGATGCTGACCAACCCGAACACGCTCGGCATGTTCGATGAGAACATCGAAAAAGTCGTCAAATTGGTCAAGGATTGCGGCGGCTTGATGTATGGCGATGGCGCAAATTTAAATGCGCTGCTCGGCATCGTGCGCCCCGGCGACCTCGGCTTTGATGTGATGCATTTCAACCTGCACAAAACCTTCGCCGTCCCTCACGGCGGCGGCGGACCTGGCTCCGGCCCCGTAGGTGTCAGCAAACGCCTGGTTGACTTCCTCCCATCGCCATTGGTGGGCATCGTCGAAGAAGCCGACGAGGACACCCCTCCTCTTTATGGTTTCGTCACACCCCAGCAAACGATCGGACGCATGAAAGCCTTCCACGGACATTTCGGCGGTGGGCTCGTGCGCGCTTATACCTACATCTCCATGCACGGTCCCGACGGCTTGAAGGATATTTCACAGTACGCCGTACTCAACGCAAACTATCTGCAAGCCCGTTTACGCGGCACATACAAGATTCCGTACGATCGCATCTGCATGCACGAATTCGTCGTTGAAGGGAGTTTTGAAGGCAGCGATATCCGCGCACTGGACATCGCCAAACGCTTAATGGATTACAACTTCCACCCGCCTACAAACTACTTCCCGCTCATCGTGCACGAAGCCTTGATGATCGAACCGACCGAGACCGAGAACAAAGACACACTGGACCGTTTCGCCGAGGCGTTGATCAAGATCGCGGAAGAAGCCAGATCCCAACCCGAACTGCTCCACGACGCTCCACACATCACTCCCTTCGGCAGAATGGACGAAGTCAAAGCCGCACGTGAGTTGGTGTTGTGCTGTTGGCTGCCGGAGAATTACGAAGCAATGAAATAACAAGGCAAGAAATTAAAAAACAGGCCGCAGAAGATAAACTGCGGCCTGTTTTTTAATTATACGGTCGCAAAATCAACAGAAACTATTAAACGTTGAAATGGTTATATTACCAAAGGGTAATACTTCAATGACTGAAATCTCAACAAAAGATGAATTGATCGCTACTTTAAAGAATTCACACCAGCGCGCCCAGGCATGGTTTGCCGCAATCCCCGCCCATGAATTTTTTGCGCGCCAGGGGGAAGTTTGGTCTGCTTCAGATAATGTAGATCACTTGATCAAGGCAATTAAACCTGTTGCCAAAGCAATGCGCCTGCCAAAAGCTGCCCTGCAAACGATGTTCGGAAAACCAGGGCAGGCATCAAGGCCTTACGAAAAGATATGTTCGATCTATCGCGCGGAGATCACAAAGGGAGCAAAGGCATCAGGTTCATTCCTTCCAAATCAGGAGACTCCCGGCGAGGATTCGGAAAATAAAAAAGCCGAACTCCTTCAACGATTATCGAATGCAGTTGAAAATCTGATATCCACTGCCGGGAAATGGAGTGAGAACGAATTGGATGAATATCAGCTCCCTCACCCACTCATCGGGAAGTTAACCGTTCGCGAGATGTTGTTTTTCACCATTTATCACAACCTGCGTCACGCCAGCCAGGAAGGGGATTAAACCCCGGTTTTCAAAATCGTATGCTAACTCTTCACACCTCACAGGGTTACAATACCCAGCGCTCCAAAACGAAAATGCATATAAAACCAGAGGAGAGGTATGCTCAACAAGCTGTTATTTCACCATTTCCCAAACCTTAAAAGCTGGCTGACGCGACTGCAATATGAATTCGTCTCCACCCTGAATCTGAAAAAGGATGTACTCTTCATGAACTTTGGGTACACCGCCCATCACCAGGGACATGAGTCCATCCCTCTCGAACCTGCAGAGGAGATTCACCGCTACCCAATGCAGCTCTATCATCACGTTGCAAAACATATAGATTGGAAAAATGCCAATGCGCTGGAAGTCAGCTCCGGGCGGGGCGGAGGCGCGCATTTCATCATGCAGCATTTCAAGCCAAATTCCTACACAGGCGTGGATTTCTCATCCCGCGCCATCGAATTTTGCCGCGCCCATTACAAGGTGGAAGGTCTCAAATTCCATCACGGAAACGCCGAAGCCTTGACCTTCGCGGATAATTCCTTCGATGTGGTTGTAAATGTGGAGGCCTCGCTTTACTACCCCAATATCGTAAAATTCTACGAGCATGTCAAACGGGTGCTCAAGCCGGATGGATATTTTCTTTATACCGACCTGCGTTATGAGGAAAAAGTGGCGATCTGGCACGCGCAATTAAAGAATATGGGCTTGAAGCTTATCAAAGAGGAGGACATCACGGAAAACGTGCTGAAAGCCATGGAATTGGACCGCGGACGCCGCATGCAACTGGTCGATAAATACATCCCCGCCATTCTGCGCAGGCAGTTCTATCACTTTGCGGGTCTTACCCCTGATTCGCCCGATACCCTGCCACATTTGGAAAATCGCAGATATTGGTATTTCGTCCTGCAAAAAGCATAACCAATATCACCATAAAAACGTGCACTTCGCGGGGCATCTTTTTGTTTAATAAAATCGCTTACAATTGCCGCAGATATTTCAGACGAGGAGTCCAACATGCAGCAGCTCAGTGAAGACATTCGCAAGAAAGTAATCCTCTTTCAAGAGACCGAGATCACCGAACATCATATTTATAAACGCCTTGCAAAGCGCATCAAATCGGAAGAGAATGCAAGGATCCTCGACCGGATCGCTGAAGATGAATTACGTCATTACAACGGCTGGAAACAATACACCAATGAAGAGGTTCAACCGCGCTGGTTCAATGTCTGGTTTTATTATGTTATCAGCACCGTATTTGGCTTCACTTTCGGCGTTAAGCTCATGGAACAGGGGGAGGAAGCTGCGCAGGCAAATTACGAATCCGTGTCCAGGGTAATTCCCGAGGCGTCAAAATACCAGGAGGAGGAAAACAAGCACGAACATCAACTCATCGAGATGCTGAATGAGGAACGACTGCAATATGCCGGTTCGGTTGTGCTGGGACTTAACGATGCGCTCGTGGAATTAACTGGCGCACTGGCCGGGCTGACGCTGGCCCTGCAAAACGTAAAACTCATCGCCCTTTCGGGCCTCATCACCGGTATTGCCGCCTCGCTTTCCATGGCGGCCAGCGAGTATCTTTCCACACGTTCGGAAGATACGCAAAAACATCCTGTGCGCGCCGCGGTTTACACGGGCATTGCCTATATCACCACGGTGACCCTGCTTATCCTGCCGTATCTGCTCTTTGAAAATTATTATCTCGATCTTGCCATTGCGCTCACCACGGCTGTCATCATTATCGCGGTCTTTAATTATTACATCTCCGTCGCCAAAGGTGAATCCTTCCGTGAGCGATTCGTTGAAATGGCCGGCCTGAGCCTAAGCGTGGCCGCGTTCTCGTTTGTGATCGGATACTTCATCCGCATCTGGCTCGGAATTGAAATTTAGCGCTTTAGGCGGCGTCCCCGCCGCCGTGGACGGCTGCTTGAGCAATTCATAATGAAAATCTTATCGGTAGACATCGGCACTGGCACACAGGATATTTACCTTTACGATTCGAATCTCGACATCGAGAACGGATTCAAACTCGTCCTGCCCTCGCCTACCATGATGGTTCATCGCCGTCTCAAGCAGTCACTTCATTCCCGCACCCCGATCCTGCTGACAGGCCATCAAATGGGAGGCGGCCCCTCGGCCTGGGCCATCGAAGAATACGCCCGTGCAGGGATCCCCGTGTTCATGACACCGTCTGCTGCGACGACGCTCGATGACGAGTTGGATAAAGTGGAAGCAATAGGGATAAAGATCGTCTCAGACGATGAAAGAAGAAAGTTGAAGGATGTGGAGGAATTGGAGTTACGAGATTTCGATTTTGAATTGATCTCCAAAACCTTTGCTGATTACGGCGTTTCACTGAAGGATCTGGCCGCCATCGCTGTTGCAGTCTTCGATCATGGCAATGCGCCCGCAGGCGTTTCAGACAGGCAATTTCGATTTGATTATCTCGACGAAAGAATAAAAGCAAAAAATTCCCTTTCGGCTTTTGCCTATCTTTCCTCCGATATTCCTAAAATTATGACTCGCCTGGGAGCCGTAGCGGACTCGGCGGGCAAGCTGCCTTGTCCGCTGGTGGTGATGGATACCGCGCCCGCGGCGGTCCTGGGGGCAACGTTTGACCCTGTGGTTGCACAGCGCGCACGCAAGATGATTGTCAATGTGGGCAATTTTCACACCCTGGCATTTCGTCTCGGGGATGGGATTGAAGGTGTCTTTGAACATCACACAGGTGAGATCGATCTGCCCAAATTAGAGAAATATATTCGCGCATTGGCTGATGGCTCGCTCAAGCATCGGGATATCTTCGATGACATGGGCCACGGCGCATTGGTGTATGGGACAAATCCATTTGAGTTTGGCAAAGATGAATTCGATGTGGTGGTGACGGGGCCCCGGCGGTCGATGTTTACGTCTCTCCCTCGCCCCCAGCCCCTCACCCCGCGGGATGGGGGGAATTTGCGCCCATACTTCGCCGTCCCCTTCGGTGACATGATGATCGCGGGCTGTTTCGGCCTGCTGGCGGCTGCGGCGGAGGTATTGCCTGAATTGAGGGAAACAATTTATGCATCCTTGACCGGGGAACACAGGCGCGGAGTCGCGCCGTGGGATAATCCATCGTAAAGGAGTCGAAATGGATCAACATCTTCATATAATCACACTGGGCGTACGGGATTTCAAAAAGTCTGTTGAGTTTTATACAAAGACTCTGGGTTGGAAGCCATCCAGTTCCAGCAATGATGATATTGCATTCTTTCAGGGGGGTGGGGTTATGCTTGCGATTTATCCGCGTGAAAAGTTGGCGGAGGATGCAATGGTTTCGTCCAAGGGGAACGGATTTTCAGGAATCACTTTGGCATACAACGCGCGGGGCGAATCTGAAGTGGACGAGATCATCAGCGACTTGAAATCGAAAGGGGTGAAAATCATAAAGGAGCCGCAGAAAGTGTTTTGGGGCGGATACAGTTCCTATTTTGCCGATCCCGATGACTATCGTTGGGAAGTCGCCTATAACCCGTTCTTCGCGTTCGATGAAAAAGGAAATTTGAAATTGGACTAATTACAAATGCGGCTTCGATCCCGATTTCCCGAGGAATTTGTCCAAGACCCTGACGGTGGATTGAGGGAGTGGATACAGAATTTCCATAAAACGTAATACTTTTATATATTGACTTACTTTTATTTATTTGATATACTTTTTACAAGATTTCTGAAAGGAGAGCCAAAATGGAAACTGTAGCCACTTCAAAGGGGCAGGTTGTCATCCCATCCAAAATTCGCAAGCAATTGGGAATCAAGGATGGAACCTATCTTCAAATTGACGTGAATGCCATAACCAGGCAGATCATCCTCACCCCCGTAACCCGTGAGTACATTCACAGCCTGCGTGGAAAGTATAAGGGCAAGGGATTGATGAAGGCGTTGATGGCGGACAAGAAACGCGAAAGGGAATTGTAATATGGCAAAGAAGGCAAAGGCATACGTGTTGGATACCTGGGCGGTGATTGCCTATCTTGAAGACGAGCCTTCAGGAGAACAGGTGGAAGAATTGATGGCCACAGCACATGAAGAACAAATTCCCATCTACATGAGTGTGGTCAACGTCGGGGAAGTTTGGTACACGCTGGCGCGGGAAGTATCAGAAGAAGAAGCAAACGCTGGCGTAAAAATGCTCAGTGATTTGCGGATTCGATTCGAGAATATGGATTGGGAATTAACGCAGGAAGCGGCGCGTTTCAAATCGCAAAACAAGATGTCTTATGCAGATGCTTTTGCCGCCGCGCTGGCAAAGATCAAGAAAGCGGATTTGATTACAGGGGATAATGAATTCAAGCCATTGGATGGCGAAATCAAGATTTCGTGGGTATAAGGTTCGACCCTGATTTCCCGAGGAATTTGTCCAAGACGCTGACGGTGGATTGAGACATAATTCAAGTAAAATAGAAAAAATGTTTTCTTGACAGTCTCGCTATTTGTGGCGATAATAGAGGCATATCCCCCAGTAGTAGCTTCGGCGAACCTGGTGCGAGACCGCCTCACGGCGGTCTCTGTGTTTAAGGGCTTATGAAAACAAATATCTACATTGACGGCTTCAACTTTTATTACGGCTGTATCAAAGGCACATCCTACCATTGGCTGGATGTAGGGAAGATGTGCAGCTTACTTCTCCCCTACGACCAGATACACCGTATCAAGTATTTCACTGCGCTCGTTGAAGCCCACCCGAATGACCCCGACCAACCTTTGCGCCAACGAGCATTCCTGCGCGCCCTGCAAACCATTCCAAACCTTGAAATCATTTTAGGCACTTTTCTTTCGCATGAAGTGAATATGCCGCTTTCTCCGATTGGCAGCGGTTATGCCAAAGTCATCAAAACAGAAGAAAAAGGTTCAGACGTTAATATTGCCACACATTTATTGATGGATGGGTTTAGGAACGATTATGAACTCGCAGTAGTCGTTTCAAATGATTCGGATTTACTTATGCCTATTCAGGTTGTCACGCGGGAATTTGGAAAACCTGTCGGGTTGCTCAATCCACAAAAGCACACGAGTGTAGCACTATTGCCCTATGTTCAATTTGTCAAAAAAATTCGGGGAACTGTTCTCAACAACAGTTTATTTCCAGACGTAATGAGCGACAAAGACGGGCAATTTTCAAAGCCTGCCGATTGGTAAGTTCTGTGTGATTTCCCGAGGAATTTGTCGGAGACGCTGACGGAGGATTGATAATATTAGATATGAAAATAATACCTATTGGATTCTAGATAATCAAGTAGAGGAGGCGTTCTGTGTCACAAGATACTATTACAACCCTTATCATTGGTGGCGCTATTGGTTTCTTATTCTCTTTCATAACCAATATTATTGCTTTTAGATTTCAGTTATATCGCGACAAAGAAGCTAAGAAATGGGAGCAAGAAAAACAATACCAAGAAGAGGGTGTGAAAATAATAAATGCGCGACTAGCAACTTTGGAAATAGAAGTATTAGGCGTGATGGAAAACATTATGCTAGCAGGCAATGCTTTTAGTGATTATTTCAATGGTGCTTCAGATTTCGAGCCGCTAACTAATTTCCAAGAGAAATATCTGGTCACATCCGTAAACCAAATGCCGAAAATCTTACCGAAAGTATTTTATTTTAAAGACATTATTCTACGCTGGATAATTGAAGATATTGTCAAATTAGTATCAAGTTATAGTAACCATTACAAAGAACTGATTAAATTTGCCAGAGAAAATGATGAAGAAGGGGTTGAGCAAGTGATAAATAATATCCGCGAATTACAATTGGAATTTACCGATGTGAGCGGTCGCTTTCTAACTAGAATTGACATGCTAAAAATAGATGCGGTGGAACAATTCAAGAAAATCAAGAAATCTGATGAGGCAATGAACCAGCTCAGGAAAGAACACAAAAAAAGAGAAAGAAGGGATGAAGAGACAAACAGGATTGAATCATAATCTAAGCAAAGTTTTTGGCAATATGGCAGTGGCAAAGAGATTGGGGTGAAGATGAGGATGGGACGCTTCGACTTCGCTCAGCGCGGCGCCTATCCCCCGCCCTTCCCACCCTTCGACAGGCTCAGGGCAAGCATGGGAAGGGGGCTGGTTGCGTGATGGTTTTGGTGGTTTTCCATTCGGGAATGGTATTTTTTGGCTTCCATCTCTGTGCTATACTTTGACCAAACATAACGGACATCGAACCGATCCATGAATTCATTTTCACTGTCCATGCCCTGAGCGAAATGGCGCGACGCCAAATCTCTGAGAAAAACGTGAAAGCGGTATTGGCTCAACCTGAACAAACAGAAATGGTTCGAGAAGGTCGAGCTGTATACCAGTCAAGGCTTGAAATGGGCAAGCCGCCAAAAACGTACCTGTTGCGTGTCTTTGTGGATATTGATCCCAGACCGCCCTATGTTGTCACTGTTTATCGAACAAGCAAGATCGAAAAGTATTGGAGATAAGCCATGAAAGTAAATTACGATAGCAAAACCGATACCCTTACCATTATCTTCACAGAAACTCCCGTTGCCGAGAGTGACGAGGATAAGCCTGGTGTGATTCTGGATTATGACGATCAAGGCAATCTTGTGTCGCTTGAAATTCTGGATGCTTCACGGCGGGTCAGCGTACCGAGCAGGATCGAATATCAAGTCTCGCCTGTGGCGGGATAAACTAAAACGAACTCCGAGGAAACTCGGAGTTTTGTTTTGATAATGTTGAGTAAAGGCAAGCATGGGAAGGGGGCTGGGCGCGTGATGAGTTTGGTAATTTTTCATTCGGGGCAACTTCATTATTATTATTACGCCATCTCCACTTTCAATTTCTTCCCCAAAGCGGACGCGGCGCGTTCCAAGGTAAATAAAGTAACCGAAGCATTATCAGGATCGAGTAAACGCTCCAGTGCGGCACGGCTGGTCTTCATGCGGCTTGCCATTTCAGTTTTGGTTAGTTTTTTAAGTTTCATCTCCTGTTCAATTTGAAATGCAATCACACGCTTGATTGCGGCGGCTTGCACCTGTTCCAAAAGATTTTCTTCTTTTAGGAAATCATCAAACTTGCTTCCAATATGCTTTTTGTTCATGGTTTATTCCTTCTCTAAATTTTTCAACCTACGGCGCGCGGTGTCCAATTCTTTTGGCGGTGTTTTCTGGGATTTCTTTACAAACCCGTGCAGGAGAATCATCACCGCACCTTTGATCGTGAATAGCACTCTGGCAATTCCTGTGCTGATATTGGAACGCACTTCCCAAAGTCCGCGCTCCATCTTGCGGATCAAAGGCATTCCCAACGGCCAGCCATATTGCGCAGTCTTGATGTCATTACCGATGGATCTGCGGTCATCGCGCGGCAGACTTTTAAGCCATTCGCGAATGGGTTCATTCCCTGCTTCGGTTTTGTAAAATACTACGTCAAGGATTGGTTCGTTATCTTCATCGTCGCTCATGAAGCGAGTGTACCACAATTGATACATCAGTCAAGGCATGGTTGGAAAGAGATTGGTGAAAGTGACCTACCCCTCCGGCCTTCGGTCGCCTCCCCCAAATACGACATCGCAAAGTTTCAATGCGGATTGAAATTGTTTATCGTCGGATTTGGGGGAGCCTGCGCCATCAGCCCGAAGGGCTTCCATGTGCTGAGGGAGGACTTGAGTCCGCACGGGGAAAGAGATTGTGGAGGAGATGTCCATGTCACATGGGCGGGATGAGGAAATTCCAAGAATACCTCTTGACACGGGGTATTTTTTGGTTATTCTATATTTAGCAAAGAAAAATCAGGTCAAATCAATTAATAACGCTCGTAAAGCAGGGAATGGTTCAAAAAATAAGGCGTTATGAAAGAGGAGAGAATGCAATGACTACTAAAGGAATTTTTAGGTTGATGATGACCCTCGCGATCCTAGTTTCAGCCTTTGCCTCCACTGGACCTGCGCTCGCGTGGGGCGGTTGTGCCAGCTATATCACTGTCCAATGGGGTGATACCTTGAGCGGTATCGCAGCACTGTGTGGTACCACTGTCTATGCCATCCGCGCCGCCAACCCCGGACTCGGTTGGTGGATTTACGCAGGGCAGGTGCTATACATCCCAACCGGGTATACATCCCCTCCGGTTTATTACGCCCCAAGTTCCCAGAGTGGAACCTACGTAGTGCAATGGGGTGATACCCTTGGGAAAATTGCGGCAAACCGCGGACTCAACGTGAGCAGCATTCTGACTGTTAACCCGCAGATCTGGAATGCAAGTTTGATCTACGCTGGGCAGGCAATTAATCTGCCCGCTGCTGGAAGTGTCCCTTTACCTACTTATGTCCCTCCTACGGGTGATTTTAATGGCCTGCTGACAGTCACTGCTTACAACGGGGTAAATATTCGCGATCAATCCAATTACAGCGGAAATATCCTGGTCCGCGATGACTACACAAAAGGTGTAACGTATAGCTATAGAACGAACTCAGTAACCTACGACGACACCCACCGGCGAACATGGGTGGAAGTCAGTCTCTACAATCCTGTCAATGGACATTCCACAGGATGGTTGCCTGTTAGCGGTCCACAGGATCCGATTAATAATACTGGTGTGATTGTAGATTGGGTAACGCCACATATACAATAAGTTAAATCGGGTTGGAAAATTCGGCATCCACCTCCAGCCCCTTTCCCATGCTTGCCCTGAGCCTGTCGAAGGGTGGGAAGGGGGCGTTTTGGTCTGCGACAAAAGAAATTGTGGAGGAGTTGCCGAAGGGATGTCACAGGGGCGGGCGAGGTAAGTCCAGACTTCGGAGGTTTCAACGACTTCCGAAGTCTTTTATGCGCCTTGCTTACTATCTCAAATTGAGATACAATCCCTGTATGCACATCATCACCCGCAAAACGCTGATCCAGTTTTGGGATAAACATCCCGACAGCCAAACAGCGTTAATGCGTTGGTTCAAGATCGTGCAAAAAACTGAATTCCATAGTTTTGCCGAATTGAGACAGGTTTTCCCTTCCGCTGGTAAATTAGACCACTGGATCATTTTCAACATCGGCGGCAACAAATACAGGCTTGTTACATCCTTTCATTTCAATCGCGGCAAAGTATATATCCGTCATGTTCTCACTCATGCAGAATATGACCGAGGAGATTGGAAAAATGACACTCGTTAATGAAAAACTTCAAGTCCACTGGACGAACATCGCTCCCCTGCTCACCATCCGCAACGAGCGTGAATACAACGCGGCGGTTAATCGCCTCAATGAATTGTTGGATGAAATTGGGGATAATGAGAAGCACCCACTTTACAGTTTGCTGGATACACTTGGTACGTTAGTCCACGCCTATGAGGAAGAACACCATCCGATTCCCGATGTCACTGGCGCGGAAGTGTTACGCTTTCTTATGGATGAACATGGCCTGACCCAATCGGATTTGCCAGAGGTTGGCTCACAAGGAGTGGTCTCTGAAATTTTAAATGGCAAACGTGAGCTGAATGTTCGTCAGGTCCGCTCTTTGGCGGAGAAGTTCAAAGTTTCAAGCGCAGTGTTTATGTAACCTCAAAATCTAGGCGAAGTGTGGGGCAAAAGATCGTGTTGGGAAAGAGAATGCGGAGGAGTTGTCCATGTCTCATAGGCGGGGCGGTTGGGCAAGTCCGATGAGAGGATAATTCCTACTCTATGACACGATTTTGATCGTTAATCCTGTCGTATTAATTGTTTTGCAGACAGCCGATCAACTCAATCACCACCCCACGCGGTTCTTCCTTTACAATCGCCAACACTGGCGCCATTCCCGCCGAATACACCTCACGGATACTTCCCGACTTCCAATGCCGCGGCAGGATTCCGACTGCATTGGATTCTGAATTCAACGTATCTGACATGGCCTGCGGGTTGACCGCCACGCTCGCAAAGGAAGTGACGCTTCTGCCTTTCATCACAAGCTGATCAAACAAAATTTGCACATCCGCCTCTGAAGAATATACCCACACCTGCACAGATGCCTCTCCCTGCCCAGCGAACAAGGCCTGCGCCTCTTCCAATGACAAATTCTGCACGGGGCTTTCACGAGGTGTGACGATCAAAATTTCTTCCTCATCGATTTGATAGGCAGGTGATACAAGCATTTCAGGTTCGCCCACGCGTAAATAAATTTCTGGCGATAGCGCGCTGACGTTCAAAACCACAGACAAATCATTTGCACAGGCAAACAGTTCACTCATCCACGGCTGGGCGGCGGAGGTGGCGTAAACAGTGAGGACTTCCGTTTGGGTGTTTGTCTGCGTTACAGGAGTACAGGAAAATAGGAGGCAGGAGGAGAGAACAAAGAGGAGCATGTCTTTGCGAGGAATGCCCTTGTTCTTCGTGACGAAGCAATCCCCTGCACAACTATGAGATTGCTTCGGGCGAAAGTTCATCGCCCTCGCAATGACTTGATATATTTTCATCTTCACCAATTCTTTATCAAGGCCACGAGCAGATCCTTTTTCTCTTCCATACTGTCTGCAAAGATAAATTCGCGTTCCGAGTGATAGCCTTCACCGACCGCGCCCATTCCATCCAAAAGGGGGATCCCAAGCGCCGCAACAAAATTCCCATCCGAACCCCCGCCTGTGCCGCCTGCTCTTAATTCCATACCGATGTCCGCTGCAATCGACTGCGCTTTCGCGAACGTTGCCTTCATCGTTTCGTCGAATGGCATGGGCGGACGATTCAGGCTTCCCGAAATATGAAGCGAAGTTCCATCCAGAACAGGTTTGAGTTTTTTCATCCCGGCTTCGATGCGTTCCCATTCGCCAGGCTGCATCACGCGCACATCCACATCGATCACAGCCTCATCGGGCACAACATTCGAAACCGTGCCGCCATGGATCACACCGACATTGAGGGTGGTCTGTTTTTCGTAATCGGTCATCCTTTGAATGGCAATGATCTGATGTGCCATCTCCTCGATGGCGTTGCGTCCTTTTTCATGGTCTCCGCCTGCATGTGCGGCGCGTCCCTTCACTTTGACTTGAAATCCGCCGCCGCCTTTTCGCCAGGTTTTGAGGGAGCCATCCACCAGCGCGGGCTCGAAGACAAACACCGCCGCAGATTCCTTTGCCAGCCGCTCGATCAATTCGCGCGAGGTATCGCTGCCAATTTCTTCATCGGAGGTGCAAAGCATGGTGACAGGTCGTTTCAGCCCGCCGGCGTTTTGTAATTCTTCCAACGCTGCAAGACAGATGACAATACCCGCTTTCATATCCAATGTGCCGGGACCGAATATCTTTCCATCTATTTCGCGATACGGCGTTTTGGGAAGCGTTCCAAGCGGGAAGACCGTGTCCATGTGGCAAAGCAGGAGGATGCCGCCAGCGCCGCTTCCCCACCTTGAGATGACATGGTCGCCCGTTTCCTGGTTGGGAATGATCTCAATCTGCGCGCCTAGTCTGCGGGCTTCTTCAATAACCATTACACCAATCCGGTTGACAGCCTCGCGATCATGCGAGGGAGATTCAATCTCGACAAGTTTTTTAAGCAGCGATTTCATATCCATGAAATTTAATTATCCTTTACCACAATTGGGTAATCATAAGAAATATACCAATAACGGCGCAATACAATGCAAATACATATAAAGAGTGTTTTCCCAAATAGGTCAATAACCACTTGATCGTCAGCCAGCCGACCACCGCGGCAGTCACAAATCCCGTAATAAGATAGGGCAGGAAGGCTATGGTGTCATTCATCGCAAATACATTCACGGATTCGTAGAGGCCGGCCGCTAATAAGATCGGCGCGGACATCAGGAAGGCGAAGCGGGCCGCTGAAGGACGGTCAAAGCCGCGCACCATGCCGCCGGCAATCGTCGAGCCTGAACGGGAAGCGCCGGGGAAGATCGCCAGCACCTGGAATAATCCCACGGACAGGGCATCCACCCAAGTGGCGGATTCGAGTGTGCGGGTACGTTTGTCGAAATATTCCACCGCAATCAATATGACCGACGTGACGAGCAGGCGAATCCCTGCCGATGCCAGCGGATCTTCTGACATGCTTTCGACCACGTTTTTGAGGATAAACCCGGCAATTAACGCCGGGATGGTCGCCACGATCACAAGCCAGCCAAGCCGCGCCTGCAGGTTCTCAAATGGATTTTTATGTTTTAGACCGAGGAAAAAAGCCAGGGTAATCTGCCAAATATCCTTCCAAAAAAAAGCGATCAGGGCCACTACTGTCCCCAGTTGAATAATGATATTAAATGAAAAGGTCTTAGCATCTGAAGGGAGTCCAAGCAGGTTGCTGGCAATCAACAAATGCGCAGTGGACGAGACGGGGATGAATTCGGTCAATCCCTGGACGATGCCGAGGAGAAAAGCGTGGAGGAGGGTCATAAAACATTTTTACCACAAAGCACACAAAGGGATTCCTTTTACTAACCTGCGCTGGCGTGCGGCGCAGGCGTCGCGAGCTCGGTGGTTAATTTCCTTTCTGCATTGCCATGCCATTGAGCCAGCAGCTCGGGCACACGGGATTCAAATGAACCGTCCGCAATATAACACCGAATTAATTCCATCAGCCTGATCAATGCGCGTAAATTGTGAATGGACAGAAGCGTGCCCGCCAGCAATTCCCTGGCCATGATCAAATGGCGGATATAAGCACGGGTAAAAGTTTTACAGGTATAGCAGTCACAGGTCTCATCGATGGGACGGGGATCTCTTGCAAAACCTGCGTTCATCATGTTGAGGCGTCCCTCGGGCGAAAACGCGGAATGATGGCGCGCCAGGCGGGTGGGCAGGACGCAGTCAAAAATATCCACGCCGCGCGCCACGCCGTTGATAATATCTTCGGGCGTCCCGACTCCCATCAAGTAGCGCGGTTTATTTTCCGGCAAAAGCGGCAGGACAACATCCAGCGTGTCGTGCATCTCTTGTTTGGTCTCCCCCACTGACAGTCCGCCGATGGCGATGCCGGGCGTGCCGAGAGAAGCGATGAATTTCGCTGACTCAGCTCGCAGGTCCGCGTTGACGCCGCCTTGTACGATCCCGAATAAGGCCTGGTCGGATCGCGTCTTGGCTTTGACGGAACGTTCCGCCCAGCGGTGAGTCCGCTGCATGGCGATCCGGGAATAGGCCGCATCGTTTGGATCGGAGCATTCATCGAAAGCCATGATGATGTCCGCGCCGAGATTCTCTTGAATTTGAATGGACTTCTCCGGCGTGAAACGATGCGTGGAGCCGTCAATATGACTCCGGAAGGTCACGCCGTCATCGTCGATCTTGCGCGTCTTCGAAAGCGAGAAAACCTGGAAGCCGCCTGAGTCGGTCAGCATGGGGTTCGGCCACTGCATGAAGTGATGCAAGCCGCCCATGTCATGCACGAGTTCATCACCCGGGCGAAGATAAAGATGATAGGTATTGCTCAAGACCAGCGAAGCGTTGATATCCTTGAGATGCTCGGGCGTGAGCGTCTTGACCGTAGCCTGCGTGCCGACTGGCGCAAAGACCGGCGTGATGAGGTCGCCGTGCGGAGTGGTAAAGAGGCCCATGCGGGCACGGTCCTTTTTGGAGGTGATATTGAATTGGAACATCGGGCTGATTATACAGGATGATGAACCGCTTCATGAAAAGCTGACAATTGGTTCTGTTTTAAGAGACAGCACCGCAAACAGACATTTGAGATACGCCCCTTCTTTGAACCCAATGGGATGATCAATGGCGTGATCCGTCCGTTCGAGTTCGGTTAACTTACATCCCGTTTCTTTGGCTGTCTGATGAATGGATTCAAAAAAGGACTCGGCATCCACGCGGCTGGAACAGGAGGCTTGCACCAGCATGCCGCCTTTCCGCAAGACGCCCAAGCCGAGACGTGTCAGTTTGCGATAAGCAGACAAGGCCACGTCAATTTGTTTTTCACTTTGGGCGAACATGGGCGGGTCAATGATGACCATATCAAATAAACGTTTTTGTGACGCCATGCGTGCCAGGACGTCAAAGGCATCTTCGGCGATCGTCTCGTGAGGCACTGTCAACCCGTTATGTGCCATGTTGCGAAGGGCGGCCACGAGGGCCGGCGCGCTGATATCCACGCTGACAACTTCCTTCGCTCCCCCGCGCGCCGCGTAGACGGAAAATCCGCCCGTGTAGGCGAAAACATTTAACACGGATTTACCTTTCGATAGTTTCTCAACCCGTGCGCGGTTGTCGCGTTGATCGAGGAAAAAGCCGGTCTTTTGTCCGTGAATGAGATCTGACTCAAAGACCAATCCATTTTCCTCAAACAGAATCGGGTTCGGGGGAATCTTGAGCGAGAGCGTCATTCCATCCTTAAGGCCGTATAAAAAGTCAGTCTGCTTTTGCAGCGAACGATTGAGTCGCAAGATCAAATGACTGACCGGGCTGACCTGCGCCAATGCGTCGCAGAATTCTTTTAGATGTGGAATCCAGGCCGCGGTATAAAGTTTTAAAACCAGCGCCTCGGCATAACGGTCGATCACCAGGCCGGGCAGGCCGTCATTCTCGCCATGCACAAGCCGATAGCCGCTGGTGTTTTGTTCTTCTAAAGAGGCGCGAAGGCGGGCGGCGCTGGCAAGTTTATTTTGAAACCAGTCCGCGTTGATGGTGGCAGGTTGGCGGGATTGCAGAATGCGTACGCGGATCGCAGAAGTCGGGTCATATAAACCGATCGCCAGAAAGCGGCGCTTGTTATCGAAGATGGCAGCCAGGTCACCGGGCGCGCCCGTATGGCTTTGCCCGGTAATGGATCCGTCGAAGACCCAGGGATGTCCCTGCCGCAATGCACGTTCTGCGGGCGGACTGATACGCAGCGCAATCCGTTTCGCAGACGGGCCGGGGAGATGGGACAGGGAGGCGTTGAAGTCCATTGTGAATGGGATTATACAGTAGCCCCGCTTCATGCTTATTGGAAGTTTGGGAGTGCCTAAAATCAAAAATAAAAGAAGCGGGGCAATTCGTGAGAACACAAAGCGTTCATCCAATCCATCCACACAGCCGGGGGATCACGAAATCGGGCGTTATAATATCTGTAAACCAATGCCCGCTTTTACCAATGATCTGACGCAACGAATTTGGAAACACATTACAGCTGTGCCTGCGGCTGTTAAGATCGTAGCAGCGGAGTAATACAATGAATTCCTTACGGATATTAGTGCGTGGCGCAAATGACGTCGGTTCGGCAGTCGCTCATCGTCTATTTGTGGCAGGGTACGCAGTGATCATTCACGAAATCCCTCAGCCAGCCACCGCACGCCGCAAGATGTCCTTCACTGACGCTGTGTTTGATGGACAGGACTTATTGAATGGCGTGACTGCTCATCATACGAATGACTTGCATTTCATCAACAGTTTACTGAATGAGCATGCTGTCATTCCCGTTACTGTGGAAAACATCTACAACGTAATAGAACATACCCAGCCGCAGGTTCTTATCGATGCCCGTATGCGGAAACATCACCAACCAACCCCCCAGCTTGATCTGGCGAGCCTGACCATAGGTTTGGGTCCCAACTTTATCGCGGGTGTAACAACTCACCTCGCCATAGAGACCGCCAGGGGCGAGGCATTGGGCCGCATCATTTCAAAAGGCGCAACAAGCCCCTTGCAGGGCGAACCACAATCCATCGCGGGCCACGCCCGTGACCGATATGTCTACTCTCCCAAAGCAGGGACATTTTATACCTCGCACCAGATTGGCGATTCCGTTCAACAGGGAGAGGAAATTGCCCGCCTCAATACCGTTCCGCTCTATGCCCCTATCCCTGGAATCTTACGCGGCCTCACACATGATGGTGTTCCCGTCGGTTTACGTACCAAAGTCATCGAAGTTGACCCGCGTACGCAAGGCGCGCAAATCTCTGGGATTGGCGAACGTCCCGCGCGCATTGCCGAAGGTGTCATCACTGCAATCCAGTCCTGGGAAGCAGATCATGTTCATTGATTCGTTTGGCAGCCCCTAAAGGTCATTAACTATTTCTGCAATCTTTCATTTGATCGCTGCGGTGAACTCTTGAGCGTGCAGACTCTGACTACGGAAGGTTAGAGATTATTAAATTTCGGATATTGGGGGATGGACCAGTAGGAGTTGAACCTTCAACTTAGCGGTTTTTTTGGTTCATGTCCTGAAGGGGTGTTTTTCTGTCTTTTCTATTTGCTGTAGAGGCATCATCAAATTGGAGGGGAAGTGAGCCCGAAAGGGCAAGGAAAGACCAGCCTTGCTGAACTTGAATCCCTCACTCTCGAAGAAACTCCGCCATCAACGCGAATGTGAAATTTACCACTTTTGTGGCATAATACTTGTTAATTGAATATTAGGATGAAACGAGGTGCGATATGTCTTCCTCTCGGAATTTATCACCGATTTTTTCCTTTTTCTTGGTGGCAATGCTTGTGAGCATGAGTTGCCAGTTTATCACTCAGTTCACAAACGGCAGCTCAAAAGATACCCCCCCACCCGGGCAACAGACTGGGGTTACTCCGGGCAGTGGCATGAATCATAAGCTCTCGCTTCAAGGACAGATTGGCGGCTCATCTTATGCCGTGGATATACAAGGAGATTTTGCCTATCTCGGTGTTGGCCCACGGATCTATGTGCTGGATACATCCAATCCATCCGCGCCAATATTTATGGGGCAATCTGGCGTCATGCCTGGGGTGGTGCGAAGTGTGATCGCTTCCGGTAACTATATTTACGTTGCGAATGGAAAAGGCTACCTGCGTGTCATTGATGTTTCGGATCCGACACAACCCACAGAGGTCGCTTCACTCGTTGAGTACTCACATGCTCAGGGTCTCGCGCTAGATGGGACTACGCTCTACATTGCCGATAATGCATTCGGCATGCGCGTGGTGGATGTCTCCGATCCATTAAATCCCAGGAAAATTGGCGAGGTGAAAATACCGGGCGCGGCTCAATCAGTTGACATTGAAGGATCACGCGCCTTTTTAGCTGGTTCCACTACCGAAAATGGGCTCGTGGTTATAGACATCTCCAATCCCGCCCAACTCGTGAAGATGACTTCAATTGTCATTCCTGAATCACAAAGCTCTATGGTTTATGCTGTTAAAGTAAAAGGAAATTACGCTTATGTTGCGACGGGCGGTCGTGGACTGGTCATTATAGACATAACGAACCCAGCACAGCCGGTCAAAGCAGGCGAGTTCCTCACTCCTTGGGCAGATGGTCTGGTCGTAGAGGGCAACTCACTTTATTTGACCGATGCAACCGAAGGTCTATACGTGCTTGATATTTCCGACCCAAAGAATCCGTTACAGACTGGGTTGTTACCCCTCAAATTGTTCCAACAGGACGTCCCCGGTCAACGCAATATGGTGGTCCAAAACGGAAAAGTTTTCCTCGCCAACGGAAATCAAGGCATGCTGGTGGTGGATGCATCCGTTCAACCCGCCCTAACAGGAAGGTTCGATGTTCCCCTGCCCGGCGCTGATTGGGATGTGCTTGTGGATAACAACGTCGCTTATGTCATCGCAGATACGCTTGGTTTATATACTGTTGACGTAGCCAATCCGTCTCAGCCGCGCCAACTGGACTTTGATATTTCCGGTATCAGCGGACTACGCACCCCGCGCGGCATAGCGATCAATGGACAATACGCATACATTGCCGATATCAACAATGGTTTCAGCATTTACGATATTTCAGACCCATCCAATCTCAGAGAACTTAGCCGCATAGAAAAACCACAGGGCATGACCGACGTGGTAGTCTCTGGCAACTTTGCTTATGTATCCATGCAAGAACACGAGAAACGGGAAAAGCGAGGCATGCTTGTTTATGATGTCTCGAATCCATCACAACCGATACAGGTTGGTTTTGTGAACACTGATCACAGTTCCTGGGCAGTAGCCGTACAGGAAAATTATGCCTACTTCCCTGAGGCCATCGAATTGGTTGAAACAGGTCAATCCTCCAAGTTGCTCATTTTCGATATATCCAATCCAGCCAACCCGGTTGAAGCTGGGATGACTGATACTGCTCTCAATGCTCCCGTCGCTATGAGCATCGAAGTTAACGGAAACTATGTGTATGTAGGCGACCAAAAACAAGGTCTGCGTATCTTCGATATATCTAACCCCGCTGCTCCAGCAGAAATTGGATCACTTCCTACGATTATGATGATTTTTGATTTGGTTGTGGTCGGAGATAAAGTATTCACAGCCAGTTATGGTTTTGTGAGCGTTGTGGATGTTTCCAATCCAGCTAAACCTGTGCTTGAAGATATGTACATCTCGTCAGGTTTGAGCATGGGAATTGATGCGGCAGGAAACACGATTTACGTTGTTGATTTTGATGGCGGACTGGCAATACTCAAGTATGAAAAATAAAGCCAACTCCAGGCGGCTGGCACGCATTGCATTTTTTGTCGCGCTCGCCGCGCAGATCATTCCTTGTTGCAGCATAATATCGAATATCATTACGCCAGCGTATTACACAGGACCTTTTATCCTTGAATTCCGAGTTCTCATTTTGATCCTCGGTCTGCTCAGTGCCCTTCTCGGAGCTCTGGCTTTGGTCAGACGGACTGACTCAAAAGTCAAGGCGGTTGCCGCGATTGTCCTGGGTTTGGCGGCGGTGATCTGGCACATTGTCTTATGCGGAACCGATGCTTTACACGAACCTCCATACTGTACTATGGTCTGGTTCATCAGATACCCGTAAAGGTCAATATGAAAAACCGCACTCCCGGGCGTGCGACTATCACGGTGACCCTTTAAAGCCATGCACCTGTGCATCTGTCGTAGTTACCCAATATCAATAACAAAAAGAATCGTCATTCCCTTACAGGGACGATGTGCGAGCAGGGCGAAGCCCGACGACAGCGTACCCGAATGGGAAAGTAATCCCCTTCTTGTGATAGGGATTGCTACGTCATACCGGGCTCGCAATGACAGGTTTTATATTAGATTTTAGGTATTCCCAAAAGTTGAACAGTGATCATCCCGGATGAATTATCAACCTGGATACGGAAATGCTTACGGATTGCACAGTGTCAGCACAGCCGCGGATATTAAGTGCAACTCCGATATGCGCGTGGTGGAAGTACGAAAGTTCTGCAGGCAGATGATGCGGGAAAAAGCCTGGCAAGAGCGTCGATAAGCCAGTTGCAATTTTCAACTCTGGGATAGGGTCGCATATGGAAACTAGCAAGAATAGTTGCGGATCTTGCGGGGCATGGAGGAGGTTTAGCTCGTAACGTCAGGTGACTGCTGGAGGCCTGGCGTAAAACAAAGCGCCCTTTTTTTCACGTTCAACATCTTTCGGTATCCCCTAATTCTCCTTGGCGACCGGCACATCCTGGAAGCGAAATTAAGGATGATGTAAAACCACAGGCCGGCGAGCTGTTATTTCAAAAACATGTCAACAGCGCCTTTATCGGCACGGACCCGGAACGTCAACTGCGTGAGCATGGCTATGATACGCTGGTCATCGTTGGCCTGACCACGCCGCATTGCGTATCCACCACGACGCGCACGGCTGGGAACCTTGGTTTCAATGTTTATCTTGTCGCAGATGCAATTGCCGCGTTCGAGATGAAAAGACACAACGGGAAACAATACACGGCTGAGGAAATCCATGCCGTGTCACTGGCGACGTTAAATGCTGAATTTGCCGCAGTTATAGAAACAGAAACTTTGTTATCGAAATTATAGTATGATTTTTTTCACCCGTTTGGACAGTATAAAGTATAATATTTCGCGTCTCACACTCTCACCCAATTCACAAAGGAGAAAAAATGAAAGCCTTACGATTTTTAAGTGGAATGTTAGTGTTGGCATTCCTGGTTGCAGCCTGTTCGCCAGCGGCGGCGCCGACCGCCGCGCCTGCGGCCTCTGGTTCCAATGGTCTGCCTGATTTAGGGGGGAAGGAAATCATTGTGGCCGTCGAAAACGCCTACCCCCCCTTCAACTTCATTGACAAAGCCACCAACCAGGGCACGGGCTGGGATTATGATGCCTGGCAGGAGATCTGCAAGAAGTTGAATTGCAAGCCTGTCATGACCGAAGCAGCCTGGGATGGAATCTTCGAAGCAGCCGCTGCGGGTCAATATGACGTGGTGGCAGACGGCGTGACGATTACCGAGGAACGCAAACAGAAAGTCGCCTTCTCCGATCCTTACATGCACTACGGACAGGTCATTCTTGTTCGCGCTGACGAAACACGTTTCACGGACTCAAAATCTCTTGCCGCATTACCAGACACGAAAGTCTCTTCACAACTTGGTACGACTAATGAAGCGAAAGCCATTGAGATCGTCGGCGAAGCCCGCGTGAATTCCTTCGACACATTCGACGCCTCCGTACTGGCTTTGATGAGCAAGGATGTCGACGCAGTCATCATCGACCAGCCAGCAGCCCTCGGATTCATGGCTGCCAATAAAGGCAAACTTAAATTCCTCGATGAATTGTTAACCAGCGAGGACCTGGGATTTGTCTTCAAACAGGGCAGTGATTTGGTTGACCCGATCAACGCCGCGCTTGCCTCCATGAAAGCCGACGGCACGCTCGATGCTCTTTACCAGAAGTGGTTTGTGGATTACGTTCCGTCCAACTAAGCACTGAACAAGTTCGCCCGATAATACAGGGGCTTGCCTGCCACGTTGGCGGCAAGCCCCTCTGATTGGAGGCAAGCGCTTGACTACTACAACCGAAAAAATCGGCAAAGGACGATTACTGCCGGCCACCAGCAGTCTGGAACAATGGCCCTGGTGGGCTTTGACAATTGCCCTAGCGGCTGTCCTCATTATTTTTAGCATTCTCACCACCCCACTTTATCAGGATGCCTTCAACTTCATTCGCGAAGGTTTCGTGACCACAGTGCGGGTCACCCTGACGGCTTATTGCTTTGCCATTCTCGGGGGTTTATTTCTGGGACTGGGCCGAGTCTCCAAAAACGTTATCTACTACAATTTTGCCACCCTCTACGTCGAGGTGATGCGTGGTATTCCGATGCTGGTCATCATCCTGTACGGCGCATTTGTGGTTGTACCACTCGCCTTGCAAATCATTAATGGACTGGGCAGTTGGCTGGCTGGTTTTGCACTGCTGGCTGGCTTGGGAGCGGCTCTCCAGAAAATTACCATACAAGACGTGGATATGAGCGGTCGCGCCATCGCCGGTCTGGCAATGGGCTATGCTGCGTTTGAAGCAGAAGTCTTTCGCGCGGGGATTCAATCCATTGAGCGCGGCCAAATGGAAGCCGCGCGTTCACTGGGCATGACGTACGTTCAAGCCATGCGTTACGTCATCCTGCCCCAGGCATTTCGCCGCGTACTGCCGCCGCTCGGGAATGACTTTATCGCCATATTGAAAGATTCCTCGTTGATCTCCGTGCTGGCTGTGCGCGACATTACCCAGTTGGGCAAGTTGTATCGTGCCCGCACCTTCAGTTCCTTCGAAGCTTATAACACCATGGCATTTTTATATTTGAGCATGACGCTCTCTCTGTCCATGCTTGTAAAATTCATTGAGAGGAAATTAGGCCGTGGACGCTAACCAGAACCAGGATATCATTATTCAGATCGATAATGTAACCAAGTCATTTGGCAAGATCAAGGCCTTGCAGGGAGTCAGTACCACGGTCAAACGCGGCGAGGTGCTGGTGATTATCGGTCCCAGCGGTTCGGGTAAATCCACACTTTTGCGCTGTATCAATGTGCTGGAATATCCCGATGGCGGTCACATCTTTGTAGATGGGATTCCAGTCATGCACAAGCAGACCAATATCAACGCTGTGCGAGCCGAAGTGGGAATAGTGTTCCAGCAATTTAATCTATTCCCCCACCTGACAGTTCTTGAAAATATCATGCTGGCCCAGCGCGTCGTGCGCGGACGCGAACGCAGTGAAGCTGAACAAGTTGCGCGACAGCAACTAAAGCATGTCGGCATTCCGGAAAAAGCCGAGGCATATCCTGGGCAGCTCTCCGGTGGACAGCAGCAGCGTGTGGCCATCGCCCGCGCTCTGGCCATGAATCCCAAGATCATGCTCTTTGATGAACCCACCTCCGCGCTCGACCCGGAGATGATCAAGGAAGTGCTCGATGTCATGGTGGCGCTTGCAAAAGAAGGCATGACCATGGTCGTGGTGTCGCACGAAATGGGCTTTGCCCGCGCCGCCGCAGACCGCATCGTTTTTATGGATGAGGGCTGCATCATTGAAGAGGGCACACCTGATGCATTTTTCAATAACCCGCGTGAAGAACGCACAAAGGCCTTCCTGAGCAAGATTCTTTAATTCGGTCATGCGGACAACCAAAGTTTTTTCTCCCAACGAGAAGAATTCCAACTCGGATCATATTATATTTTCAATTCGCAAATTGAATACAGCGGAAGATTTCCATCTCGCAGAAATTGCCCAGCGCGAGATCTGGGGCATTGAAGACAGCACGGAAATCGTACCAAAGGATTTAATGATCATCGCGCAAAAAAATGGCGGGCTGGCGCTCGGCGCCTATAACGATTCAAATGAAATGATCGGCGTGTTGTTTGGTTTCCTGGGGCGCACAGCCGAGGATCACTGGAAGCACTGCTCGCATATGATGGGAGTTTTGCCAGCCTATCGCCGCATCGGGGTGGGCGAGGCGCTCAAAACCCACCAGCGCGAATTTGTTTTGAATCAAGGCGTGGATTTAATAACCTGGACGGTAAACCCGCTTGAGGGAGTCAACGCCTCGTTGAACTTCGGCAAACTGGGCGCGGTCTGCCGCAGCTATGATCGCAACTTCTATGGCGACATGGCTGATGGACTCAACCGCGGCCTGCCGTCCGATCGCTTCGAAGTGGAATGGTGGATCAACAGTCCGCGCGTGGAGAAGCGTTTACAACAAAAATCAGTGCGCCCTCGCCTCGCCGAGCTGCAGCAAGCCGGCGTGCAATTGGTCAACAGCACAGTCATGGAACAGGGTATCCGCCTGCCTCAAAATGTAAACCTGATGATGGACGCTCCAACACTGTTATTCGAAGTCCCCGCTGATTTTCAGGCTGTAAAAACAGGATCAATGACAAACGCCCTGGCATGGATCGAACATACGCGGGCGATTTTTGAAGCCTATTTCCACAATGACTACGTGGTTTCCGAATTCATCAGCGAACCAGGCACGGGGGAGCGCCGCAATTTCTTTATTTTGCAACGCGGCCTGTCAACCATATTGGTTGCCTGAGCCTCAATCAGGATTAAAGCAATATAAAGGATTTCAAACGTGAGCGACTTACTCATCGAAAGAATTGAATTGCGCGTGATCGAGATCGAACTGATCAGTCCGTTTCGCACCAGTATGGGACTGGAGTTAACTCATCCCTGTATTATCGTGAGCGTCCACGGCGGCGGCTTGACTGGCTGGGGCGAGTGTGTCGCCTCGCAGGCGGTCACTGCTGAATGGGCATTCTATTCCTATGAGACCGTTGAAACTGCCTGGCACATCCTGAAGGACTTCCTCGCGCCCGCTCTGGTCGGCAAAAAATTAAACTCGGTCAAACCTGTGGTTCAAATTGGCGAACATCTGCGCGGACATCCCATGGCACGCGCGGGATTGGAAGCGGCAGTTTGGGATTTGCTGGCACAGTCTGAAGGACTCCCACTGGCTGACTTTTTGAGGAAGGGACAAAGCTATTCACAGCCGCGGCACGACCGTGTCGATGTGGGCGTCAGTATCGGCATTCAATCGTCCATTGATGAAACGGTAAAGAATGTGGCGGATTATATCCAGCAAGGGTATCGGCGCATCAAACTCAAGATCGAGCCGGGCTGGGATGTCGACGTGGCGCGAGCCGTGCGCCGCGAGTTTCCAGACATTCAGTTGATGTTGGATGCGAACTCCGCCTACACTCTGGATGATGCCAGCCATCTCAAGCAACTCGATGAGTTCAACCTTTTGATGATCGAACAGCCGCTGGCTTACGACGATATCTACGAACATGCCCGCCTGCAATCGCAACTGACCACACCCATTTGTTTGGATGAAAGCATTCACACGCTCAAACATGCGGAATGGGCTTTTGAACTGGATGCCTGCCGCATCATCAACATCAAACCAGGCCGCGTCGGCGGACTGTATCACGGGCGCGCCATCCATGACCTGAGTCTGGCGCGCGGCAAACCGGTCTGGATCGGCGGGATGATGGAAACCGGCATCGGGCGCGCCGCCAACATCGCGCTGGCTTCCCTGCCAGGAATTACATTACCCAGCGACATCTCTGCCAGTAGTCGTTACTACCGGCAGGATATTGCCGACCCACCCTTCGTCCTCAACCCGGATAGCACAATCAACGTGCCAACTGCTCCCGGAATTGGCGTAAACATTATCACAGATCAATTGGAAGCATATACTCAACGAAAAACCGTTGTATCCGCGTCAACATAATGGTAATTTACTCGTCTTGTGCAAAATGCCCGCAGGTATATTTTACAGACAAGCTCGAATTACAGGAACCTACGGAACGGTGCGTTAATCAATGATCCATCAATAGGAGAAGCAATCATGAAAGCGGGCGCATGACCGAGATGGATATCCGCCTCGTGTTCTGGAATCACCTGCGGATTCTTGGCAGTACCATGTCTAACCGCAAAGAGCTTGTGAAGGTAACGAAACTTGTCTTTGACAAAAAATTGAAACCGGTAATTGACAGCGTCTATCCCCTCGAACAAGCCCGTGCGGCGTTTGAACGTCTGGCCGCCGGCGGGCAGTTTGGTAAGATTATGATCAAGGTTGGCGATTGAAATTCAGACCTGATGCAGATCATCAGGAATATCCTGGGATACTTTCATGCGGAGGAAGCAACATGGCTGAAAATTCGGTTCGTGACGTGGTTATCATTGGCGGGGGAGTAATTGGCGTATGCGCGGCGTATGAACTGGCAAAGAGGGGCGTGCAGGTTACGCTCATCGAACAACAGGAAATTGCATCGGGGTCTTCCTACGGGAACGGTGGGTTGATCGTCCCCAGCCATAGTGTCCCTTTGGCCGCGCCGGGCGTACCCATGCAGGGGTTGAAATGGATGTTAAACCCGGAAAGTCCGTTTTATATCAAACCCCATTTCGACCTGGAATTTATCGAGTGGATGACCCGCTTTGCATTTGCCAGCCGCCATGGACCGATGATGCGCGCCATTCCCGTCCTGCGCGACATGCTTCTCGCCAGCCGCGCAATCTATGATGATCTTGCAGCCCATGCGGGTTTTGATTTTAACTACGAACAAAAGGGGACGTTGATGGTGTACCTGACTCCACGCGGGTTGGAAGACGGTGTGGAGGAAGCGCAGCTGGTCGGCCAATTTGGCGTTGAAACGAAAGTCTTGAATTCAGCAGAATTGCGCGAATGTGAACCTGCTTTGCACACAGATATTCTCGGCGGAATCCACTATTTGCAGGACGCACATCTCGACCCCGCCCATTTTGTGACAGGCCTGGCGGAAAAAGCAAAAACGCTGGGAGTTCATATTTTGACAAAGACAGAAGTTCTTGGCTTTGAAGCGGCCAACTCACACATTGCGCACATCCGCACCACGCGAGGGGATTTTTCGGCGGAGCAAGTCATTTTATCTGCGGGCGCGTGGTCGCCTGCTATCGCGCGTGATTTGAAAATAAAACTCCCCATTCAAGCCGCCAAAGGGTATAGCATCACGCTGACACGCCCGCAGATCAGTCCCAAAATGCCGCTGATGTTTGGGGAAGCACATATCGTTGTCACGCCGCTGGGCGAACAATTACGTCTTGCTGGCACGCTTGAACTGGCCGGCATGGACTTATCCATTAACCAACGTCGGGTCACGGCAATTCACCGGGCATCTGCGCGCTATCTTACGGATATAAATGACGGCAAGGTCATCGAAATCTGGCGCGGGCTGCGTCCCTGCACGCCGGATGGATTGCCAATAATTGGGCGATCGGGGGCATACGACAATTTGATCGTTGCAACCGGCCACGCGATGTTGGGCATATCGCTTGGGCCGATCACAGGCAAACTTGTCTCACAATTGGTCACAGGGGAGAGAGCTGAAATTGAGCTTTCACCATTGAGGTTGGATAGGTTTTAAAGAAGATTTCGTATTTCGCCGCCTGCAGTCCAAATTTGTGCGTCTCTGCGCCTCTGGCGGAGGCATTGTTGTATAGGCTGAAAATATGATGGGGTAAATTTAATAGGGATTATTGATTTCTCAATAATCCCCTCTGCGCGGCGACGGCGATTGCGGCAGCGCGTGAATCAACCCCCAGTTTGTTGTAGATACCCGCCAGATGCGCTTTGACCGTTCGCTCGGAGATGCCAAGATGGGCTGCAATCTCTTTACTGCGTTCGCCGCGCGCGACGGCTTCCAGCACTTCCTGCTCGCGCTCCGTTAGATTAATAGATTCATTGGCCTTTGATTGTGTGGATGACGCATTCGTTCGTGATAGGACGCGCGCCATGATCTCAGGTTTAAGCAATGTCTCTCCACGCGCCGCGGCGCGGATCGTATCGAACAAAGTTGAGCGATCCGTATCTTTGAGCAGGTATCCATGTGCGCCTGCTTGAAGTCCACGAAACATGAGCTCATCTTCGTTGAAGGTGGTCAGAATCACAACAGCAATGTCGGGTTGTTCGACGCGTAATTTCTCGATGGCCGTCAAGCCATCCATATTGGGCATACGCAGATCCATCAACACAACGTCTGGTTTCAGTTTTTTGCAAAGGCTCAATGCTTCCACGCCATCGGAGGCTTCGCCCATGAGTTCGAATTCGTTTTCTGTTTCGAGGATCAGGCGCAATCCCTGACGGATGATGAGATGGTCGTCGGCGATGAGAATTTTAATCATGACCCTCACCCTGACCCTCTCCAAAGGGGAGAGAAGGCAACATTATCTGGATTTTCAGCGTTGTGCCCTTGCCATTTTCACTTTGGATTTCAAACCTGCCATTTACCAAGCGGACTCGTTCTTTGATTCCCAATATGCCATAGTGACCTGATGGGATGGCAGACGCGTCAAAACCCTGACCGTCATCCTGGATCGTGAGGGACAAGCTTTTATCCTTCATTCTGACATTGACTTCCACGTTTTGCGCCCGGGCATGATTCGCGATATTGGTGAGGGCTTCTGCCACAGAACGGAGAATGGTCTCTTTAACAGGATCAGGCAAAGGCGGAGTCCCCTGCGGGGATGATATCTGATCCGCGTGGAAAATGCAGGGGATGCCCGTCGCGTCAGTGAAGCGCGAAATCTCCAGGCGCAGGGCTGACTCCAGATCATCCAGAGAAGATTGACGAAGATCGTCAATCGCGCGACGCGCATCCGCAAGCGTGAGGCGGGCTTGTCCCATGGCATTGCCAACAATGGACTGAGCCTTGTCGTTACGATTGTTGGCAAGGTGCGCATCGGCGGCTTCGAGTTGAAGGATGAGACCCGCAAGCCCCTGTGAGAGGGTATCGTGAAGTTCACGCGCCATGCGCTGGCGTTCGTTGGCAATGGTCAGGTCTTCAACGCGGGCGGCATATTCAGTGAGTTGTTTGTTCGCAGACTCAAGTTCTGTTGCAAGCGTTTGCGCTTGTTCACGGGCTTCTGTCTGACGCGTGTAAAGGGTCACATACATGCCGACAAAAATAACGGTGGGAATGGAAGTGAGCAACCAAAACGAAGCGCCTTCCTGAGCGTTGAGCAAAACGAAGTTTACGAGCGAAAGCGTGAGATAAAAAATCGCAGAGAGGATACCCCAGCGGTTGATGCCTAAAAAGCCGATGGTCTCACCGATCAACGCCATGTAGAGCGCAAAGACCATGCCGATATTGCCAGACAGGTTGACGATGACAAAAGCCAGCGCGCTTTGACCGAGAATGTACCAGAGGATGCGGTTTCGATTCTGAATGATGCGGCTGACGTTCCAATGTGCGATGATGTGAATGGTCAGCAATAGTGTATAAGGAAAGACCATCCGTGAATTTCGCAGGCTTGGCGTGGCAATCAGAGTCCAGATATACATCCCGACCATCACGAATGTCATGAATCCGAAAAAGATTTTGTAATCCTGTTCAACTTTGGCGGTTGGTTTCGTTTGCATGGTGTTTACTCATCATATAGGAAACGTCCCGAAGGTTTTCTTGAAAAACCTTGTTAAGTCTGTTATACCTTCGGGACGGTGCAAAGCGTCTAGTGTCCAAATTCTATCTGATTATAAGACTCGTTGCCATTGTTCGAGCGGACAGTGTACGAAAGGACAATATCCCTTTTCCCTAAGGCACACTTGTTATGAAGTGGGGCATTCCGTATACTGGGGGCAAGATAATTGAACTACCCTCACCCCCAACCCCTCTCCCTAAGGGAGAGGGGAGAAAGAAAAAGATATGAACGCAATCGAAGTTAAGAATCTCAAAAAGTCGTTTGGCGATCTTCAAGCCGTGCAGGATGCGACTTTCAACGCAGAAAGCGGCGAAGTGTTGAGCCTGCTCGGACCGAATGGCGCGGGAAAATCAACAACCATTTCCATGCTCTCGGGCTTGCTCGCACCGACTGGAGGCGACGCATCCATTATGGGACATTCGGTCACGAAAGAGCCCGAAGCCGCGAAGGCCAGCCTCGGTGTGGTGCCGCAGGATATTGCGCTTTACCCTGATCTTTCGGCGCGCGAGAATTTGGTCTTTTGGGGCAAGATGTATGGCTTACGCGGCGCGGCGTTGAAGTCGCGTGTCGATGAAGTGCTGGAAGTGATTGGGCTGTCTGACAGGCAAAGGGATCATGTGGGAAAGTTTTCGGGCGGCATGAAGCGGCGCGTCAATATCGGCGCAGCATTGCTCCACAAGCCCGCTGTCGTCATCATGGACGAACCCACTGTTGGCATCGATCCGCAGTCGCGCCGTCATATTTTGGATAATGTCAAGGAATTGAATCGGCAGGGCATGACCGTGCTTTACACCACGCATTACATGGAGGAAGCCGCCGAACTTTCGCATCACATCGCCATCATGGACAAAGGCAGGATCATCGCGCACGGCACACATAATAAGTTGCTCAAAATGGTTGGCGAGCAAACACGCATTGACATCATGCTCAACACCGAAGCCGATAAAATTCTTTCGGCATGGCAAAAGATCGACGGTGTTTCGAAAATTGATTCGTTGGATGGCAAGGTCACGGCGCTCGTAGATGATTCAAATCGTGTTCTGCCGCGTCTCTTCGATGCCGCTGCCAAAGCCGATGTGCGCATCACGTCCGTGGATATTCAAGAGCCAAATCTCGAAACCGTGTTCCTACACCTCACGGGTCGTGCGTTGAGGGATTAACATGAAAATACTCGACATTGCCTTCAAGGATTTGACGCGTTCGTTTAGAAGCGTATTTGCCATCGGGATGATGGTCATCGCGCCGTTGATGTTGACAGGCTTGATCTACTTTGCCTTCGGCAGCGTTTCAAGCGGGACCCCGAGCATGCCCGCCGTTAAAGTGGGCGTCCTCAATCTGGATGTTTTACCTGCGGATGCTCCGCTCGATGTGACGCTCGGTGACAACGTCCGCAGTATGTTCTTCGATGAAAGTGTTGCTTCATGGATCACTGCCTCTGATTATGCGGACGAAGCATCCGCGCGCGCTGCGCTTAATAATCAGGAGATCGGCATTGCGGTCATTGTTCCGCAAAACTTCACCGAACGTTTTCTCAGCGGTGATAAAGATGTGCAGGTACTGGTCATCAGTGATCCGACTTTATCCATCGGTCCAGCCGTTGTACAGAACATGGTCACAATGATGGTGGATGGAGTCTCTGGCGGAGGGATTGCACTCGAGACGTTTATGAGTCGTCAACAAACGAACGGTATCGCCGCTGATCCGACACAAATCCCATCCTGGATTGAACGTTATACAACCTGGTATGCTGACTTTCAACGCAAGCTCTTTCACCATCCCGATCAAGCTGCGTTCGTGGTTGTCGCACCATCGGCGAGTGATACTGAGGCAACCAAGCCCGTCCAAAAGATGATGGGCTTGACGATGGCAGGACAGATGATCTTCTTTGCCTTTTTCACAGGCGCATATTCAATGATGTCCATTTTGCGTGAAGATGAAGAAGGAACACTGGCGCGCTTGTTTACCACACCGACTGAGCGCACATCCATTCTTACAGGAAAGTTTACGGCTGTGCTCATTACCGTCATCTTGCAGGGACTTGTGCTGATGATTGCAGGTTACTACGCTTTCGGAATCAACTGGGGTGAACCCAGCGGAGTCGCATTGGCGTTGACTGGTCAAGTCATCGCGGCGACCGGACTGGGCGTGTTGCTCATCGCATTCGTGAAGAACTCCCGACAAGGCGGCCCAGTGTTGGGCGGCGGGTTGACCACGCTGGGAATGTTGGGTGGTTTGTTCACAGCGAACATGCCGAATGCCATGCCCGCAGCGATGAACATGATCGCGAACTTCACGCCGCAAGGCTGGGTGCTCAAATCCTGGCGCATGGTCATGGACGGTCAGTCTGCTGTCGATTTACTCGTCCCGTTTGCGGTGATGGTGGGGATGGGCATTGTGATGTTTGTTATCGGCGCACTGACATTTAGGAAACGGTTTGCGTAAAGAGGCGATTGTCATGCTGAGCGTAGCGAAGCGTCTCTGCCAAAAGGGAGGAGACCCTTCGCCGTCGCTCAGGGTTACATATTATTTGGAGAAAATATTATGAGAATTTTGGATCTAGCCCTAAAAGATTTATCCCAGATGTTGCGTGACAAACGCTCGTTGTTGTTCCTGGTTGCCATGCCAATTGCGTTCACCTTCTTTATGGGATTTGCGTATCGCAATGTCGGTAGTGATGAGAACGTGGACAATCGCATCCCTTTGGCTGTGGTGGACCCTGAACCTGGGGCTGTGTTGAATAATGCGCTTATCATGCGGCTTGAATCGTCAGACACAGTGCGTGTTGAAAGTATGAATGAAGCGGATGCAATGGATGCATTGCACAAAGGTGATGTGGCTGGGGTGTTGGTCATCCCTGCGGGGTTCAGCGAACAGGTTGAGGCGGGAAAAGAAGCGCAATTGACTTTGATTGCAGATTCAGTCTCCATACAGGGACAATCGCTTTACCAATTATTGCGCGTCCCGATATCCCAATTGATGAGTGCAGTGGAGATCAGCCGCGAGACCGTGGATATCCTCGGCACGGCGAATTCGTCCGTCGAACAAAGCGCTGCGTTCGATCTGGCATGGAGCAAATGGACGGAGGCATCGAAGGTTTCATTGGTGAAAGTGGAACAGGCGGTTGCCCAAGAGTCGTCTGATTGGACGGGCGGCAATCCATATAATCAATCGTCGCCTGGGATTTTGGTACAATTTGCGATCTTTGGATTGGTGACATCGGCGCAGATATTGGTGCAGGAGAAAAAGTTTCGCACATTGCAGCGACTGATCACAACCGCCATGGAGCCATGGGAAATAGTCGCAGGACATATGCTGGCAATGTTCACGATTACCCTTTTGCAGACCGTGGTCCTGATCGTATTCGGTCAATTTGCCTTAAAAGTGAATTATATGCGTGAACCGCTTGGTGTCCTATGGATGGCACTGACCTTAGGTTTGTGGGTCTCTTCGATGGGTTTGCTGATCGGCGTGATTGCCAAAGAAGAACAACAGGTAATTTTATATTCAATGATTGCCATGTTCCTGTTCTCGGCATTGGGCGGCACATGGTTCCCGCTGGAAGCAACGGGCGGGGCATTTGCGGTAATCGGTAAAGCGATGCCCTCCGCCTGGGCAATGAACGGCTTGCAGAATATCCTGATCCGTGGGCTCGGTTTGGAATCCGTGTGGATGGCAGGCGGGATATTATCTGCCTATGGGATCGTATTCTTCATGCTTGCGGTTTGGCGATTCAGAAAAATGGATTTGTAGGCCCGTCCAGTTGGAGGGGCGTCATTGATCTCTGCGGAGGCTCTCCTAAGCCGCTGCAATGAGAAACTCACTCCGCTTGCATATAAGGCGTGTTTGAAATCAAGAAAGAAAACGTCACCCCCTGGGTGTTGAAGAGTCACGTACATCCTGATATTATTGATCCCAGCACAGGCGAGATGAGAGTTGTACAAGATCAGTCACATCTCAGGTCTGACCCGCCTCTCGAAACGAAGTCAACTTCGAGCAAATCCGAAGCGCGTATTATATCCAAGAAGGAAAAATAGTCTGGTCCATAAATGTCGCCAATTAATTTAACGCTACTGTTCCTGTTGATTGCAGCGCTCTTGCTCCTGGGGAATATCATCCGGGCCGATATCGTCGCATTGATGTTAATGCTGGCGCTGGGATTAAGCGGCATCCTGTCTCCACAGGAAGCCTTTTCAGGATTCAGCCGTTCGGCGGTCATCATCATGCTTTCAGCCTTTATCCTGGCGGAGGGATTGCGCCGCTCAGGCATGACCGAACGCATAGGTTTATTCATCATTAAATTATTCGGCAAAGGGGAGCGGCGATTAATTTTCGGTGTGATGACAGCCTCGGCGTTGCTTTCGCTTTTTATGAATAACATCGCCGCCGCATCCCTGCTCTTCCCTTCATTATCCGGAGTGGCGCGTCGTTCCAAAGTCTCACCATCAAAACTGCTCATGCCGCTGGCCTTTGGGACCATCCTTGGCGGCATGGCGACATTACTGACAACGACCAATATCGTCGTCAGCGGCTTGTTGCGCGACGCACAATTGCCCGGTTTCGCGCTCACGGATTTTGCCCCTGTCGGTCTTCCACTGACCTTGGCAGGTATCCTTTTCATGGTTTTGTGGGGCCGCAAACTATTACCAGACCAATCCCCTGCGCAGCGTCACGAAGAGAATAATGACTCGGATGAACTGCTGGACACATATCAACTCTCTGAAAGATTGGTCAGGGCAGAAGTATGCACAGGCGGAAGCCTGGATGGCATGACCCTTGAAAAAAGCGATCTACGTGAAAAATATCATCTCAATGTGATTGCAATTCAACGTGGAAGATCCACCTTACCCATCGAAGCCAAAACCATCCTAAAAGGCAGGGATATTCTATTAATCATGGCTCGTCCTGAAGACAGCCTGCCCGAATCACTATCTGACATGTTGAAAATCCTTCCTTCCGGCAAATGGCAACAGGATTATCTTGCCACACCGGATTTGAAATTAATTGAAGCCGCTATTGCGCCTCGCTCCCATCTTGCCAGCCAGACGTTGCAAGAGATTCGTTTTAAGCAAAAATTCGGAGCGAAGGTCTTAGCCGTATGGCGGCATGGGCGTTCCATCCGCACCCGCCTCGCGGATTTGCCGCTTGAATTTGGCGATGGCTTGTTACTCCAGGGAACAGAAGATAACTTGAGTTTATTGAGAACAGAACCTGGATTGATTCTCCTTGCAGAATCAGCGCCATCCACGCGCATGACCCTGCGCGGCTGGTTGACAACCTTTATCATGTTTGCCGCGTTGACCCTGGCCATGATTTTCCCAACGCTGATTGCGGAAATTATGTTGAGCGGCGCGGTGGCAATGGTGTTGATCCGCACGATGAACATGGATCAGGCATATCGCGCGATTGACTGGCGAAGTTTATTCCTCGTCGCTGGTATGCTGCCCGTAGGCGTTGCATTGAATAAAACCGGCGCGTCAACCATGTTTGCAAATACAATTCTCTCGTCCATGGGAGGCTCGGGACATTGGGTGCTGTTGGCTGGGTTTGTTTTATTAACTGTCGCATTGACCCAGGTCGTTAACGGCGCAGCCACAGTGACGGTGATTGCGCCAATCGCAATTGCAACCGCCCAACGGGTCGGGATGGAACCGAGGAGCGTGGCAATGGCGGTGGCGCTGGCTTCATCCATGGCGTTCATGTCTCCGCTCGGACACTCGGTCAATATCCTGGTCATGGGGGCCGGCGGATATACATTCAAGGATTATGCCCGCGTCGGAATCCCGCTCACGATTTTACTTGTCATTATTTTGATGATAACCCTGCCTATCATTATGCCGATAGGAAATTGAAGTATGCAAAAAGGGAGGGAAGTGGATGGAGAAGAATGAGGTAAAATCTACAACTCAAAGGTAAGAGGCTCCCCTCTTCAACAATTAAATTCCTAGTGTATTTTATGGAGAAAATCTAATGACGACTGTTCGTACTGATGTTTTTAAAATTGGCGATAAATTTGTAACCCTGCTCGGCGATGAGGTGAAGGTTGGGCAGCTGGCTCCAGAATTCACCTCTGTTCTGCCAGGCTGGGCTTCTGTGAATCCGATTCAGGAATCCAAGGGCAAGGTGATTATCCTTTCGGCTGTCCCCTCCCTGGATACCGATGTCTGTGACCGCGAAACCCGCCGCTTTAATGAAGAAGCCGCCAAACTCGGCCAGGATATCGTCATCTACACCATCAGCACCGATTCCCCCATGGCGCAAAAACGCTGGTGCGGAGCATCCGGTGTGGATAAGGTCAAGGTCGTTTCTGACATGGTTGAAACTGATTTCGGTTTGAAATACGGCATCGTGATCAAGGAACGCCGTTACCTGCGTCGTTCGGTATTCATCGTTGGACGTGACGGAAAACTAACCTACGTCAACTACCTGCCAGCCCTCGGCGAAGAACCTAATTACGATGAAGTGATCATGGCTGCCAGGGATGCTTTGAAATAAAACGAATGCCTGAAAAAATAGAATCAGGTTGAGGTCCAGAAAGAAGCGAAACCGCCTCCTCGTCCTCCCAATGTGTTTTGGGAGCAGGAGGCGGTTTTTACATCTCATTGAATCTGATGTAAAATCCAGCGATTATGAAAAATAACAAAACGGTAATCATGGTGTGGGGCAGGAAAGAACAGGTAATACGGATAAATATATGAGTGAAGCAAAAAAAGCATTCTGGGACGGCGTGCGAGCAGAATTCCCGCTCTTAATAGGTGTATTCCCTTTTGGCATGATCTATGGAGCGCTTGCCATCAACGCAGGTCTTTCCGCATTCAGTTCGCAAATGATGTCATCCATTGTGTTTGCAGGCTCAGCGCAATTTGTTACCACACAACTTGTGCATGATGCCGCACCCGGGTTCGTCATCGTATTGACCATTGGGGTCATCAACCTGCGTCACATGCTTTACAGCGCATCCCTTGCGCCTTATTTAAAGAATCTGTCATTGAAATGGAAAACCCTTCTTTCCTATCTGCTCACTGACGAAGCCTACGCACCAACAGTCTTAAAATATGAGGAGCAGGGCGTAAGACCTGGCAGCCATTGGTTTTTGTTGGGGGCAGGGTTTTCATTATGGTTCACATGGCAGGTCAGCACTGCGCTTGGCATCTTCCTCGGTGCTGAGATGCCGGAAAATTGGCCGCTTGAATTTGCATTGCCACTGACCTTTATCGCGATGGTTGTGCCTGTCTTAAAAAAACAACCGATGATCGCCGCTGCAATAAGCGCGGGAGTGGTGGCTTTACTAGCCTATAACCTTCCTTTCAAATTGGGGTTGATCCTGGCCGCATTGATCGGCATCGCCGTAGGCACATTCCTGGAGGGCAAAAAATGAGAATCTGGCTGATCATGCTGGCAGGAGGTCTGCTTACCTTCGGGATGAGATTCTCGCTCATTTATTTGTTTGGCAGGTTCCATGTCCCGGAAACAATGCGGCGCGCCCTGCACTACGTCCCACCGGCCGTGCTCTGTGCCATCATCTTTCCTGAATTGCTTTTTCGCGCCGGCAACCTCGATTTATCCCTGGGCAACACGCGTTTGCTGGCTGGCATCATTGCAATCTTAACCGCATGGTTCACAAGGAATACCTTGATCACCATCCTGGTCGGGATGGCAGCGTTGCTTCTCCTGCAATGGCTGTAAAAAACGCCCACGCGATACTGTGCACCCTTTTGACGGGACGAAGAGATTCCCAATCATCATAATCGGTGCATGTAAGTAAAATAAATCCCTTGATGGGGTGATGTATCTCCTGGGTTGTGACCAACGGACCGCCCTGCTATTTTATTATCTTGACATTCCAACGCTTGAGTCATATACTGAACTTGCAAAAAAAATAGAACGGGGAGCCTGCCCTGACAGGCTGAGAGGAGCGTATTTCGCTCGACCCGCATTACCTGATCTGGTTAATACCAGCGGAGGGACTCTTAAGCCAGTCACCACCATCCTCCGCCCACGGAGGATTTTTTGTTTATAAAACGCATCATCATCCTTGCCAATGGTGAACTGCCTGACATGGAAAAAGCCCGTGACCTTTTGCACGATGACAATTTCATCATCGCCGCAGACGGCGGCACGCGTCACGCCATCGCGCTTGGCAGAGTTCCCAACATCATCATCGGCGACCTCGATTCTTTACCTGCAAACTTTGAACCTTCAACTTTCAAGGGTGAAATCATCCAGCACCCTCGCGATAAAAACGAAACCGATCTCGAACTCGCCATTCAACACGCGCTGACGTTAAACCCTGAACAAATCCTCATCCTCGCCGCGCTCGGTGGTCGCCTCGATCAAACCATCGGCAACATTGCCCTCATTAGCAACCTGCCACCTGCAACTTGCAACCTGCGACTTGACGACGGCATCGAAGAAGTTTTCTTCTGTCGCGAACAAGCCCAAGTTAATGGAGCAAATGGAGATATCGTCTCGCTAATTCCCTGGCAGGGCGAAGTCACAGGCATCGTCACAACAGGTCTCAAATACCCTTTACAAAACGAAACTTTATATCCGCACAATACACGCGGCATCAGCAATGAAATGATGAATGACACAGCAACAGTTCAAATCAAATCCGGACTGCTTCTTGTTGTCCACCGCCGGGTCAATAACTAACCACTAAAATGGAGACTAAAAAATGAAACCCTCTTTTTACCTTTTACTTATTACTTTACTTCTCGCATCCTGTGCGCCAATGCCAACGCCGGCAGAACCGCAAACCATCACCATTCTGACCCATGACTCGTTCGCCATCGGTGAAGATGTCATCAAAGCCTTTGAAGCAGACAATAACGCAAAGGTTGTTTTCCTGCAAAGCGGTGACGCGGGTGCAGTGCTAAATCAAGCCATTCTCACAAAGGATGCCCCTCTCGCAGACATCCTTTTTGGCGTGGACAATACCTTCCTCTCCCGTGCATTGGACGCTGATATTTTTGAGGCCTATCAATCGCCCGCGTTGACCGATGTCTCTGCCGAATATATTTTGGATGATACCTATCGCGCCCTGCCCGTGGACTATGGCGATGTCTGCATCAATTATGATAAAAATTATTTTGCTGAAAATAATTTGACCATCCCGCAATCCTTTGAAGATTTGGTAAAGCCGGAATACAAAGATCTGCTGGTTGTGGAAAACCCCGCCATTTCATCTCCCGGACTTGCCTTCCTGCTTGCCACGCATGCCCACTTCGGTGATGGCTATCTCGCTTATTGGCAAAGCCTGAAAGAAAATGGCGTGGTCGTTGCAGACGGCTGGGAAAGCGCCTATTACACAAATTTCTCCGCCTCCTCCGGCCAAGGACCACAGCCCATGGTCGTCTCCTATGCCTCCAGCCCCGCCGCGGAAGTATTCTTCGCCTCCGAGCCTTTAACTGAAGCGCCCACCGCCTCCATCACTGCCTCAGACATGTGCTTCCGCCAGATCGAATTCGTTGGCATTCTAAAAAACACACCGCACCAGGCTCTCGCTCAAAATTTTGTAGACTTTATGTTAAGCCAGAAATTCCAGGAAGATATGCCGCTCAATATGTTTGTCTATCCCATAAATAAAAACGCAAATCTTCCTGATGTCTTTTTGAAATACGCACAGGTCCCAGAAAAACCTGCTGCGCTTTCCTATGCAGAGATCGCAACCAATCGGGATGCCTGGCTCGAAGCCTGGACAGAGGCCATGAAGTAGGTCGAGGTTGTAACCAGATACCCGCCCCGCACTTGCACAAATGCGAATTAACTTTTTAAACCACAGAGATCCGGAGACACTGAGAAAATCAATTCTCCGTGCCTTCGCGTCTCTGTGGTCCTCCCGTCTTTTAATCTGGTCCGCGCCTTTCCTCTTTCTACTTTTATTTTTTTTCCGCCCGCTCTCTAAAATTCTCATGCTCGCCTTCAACACCACTGCTCTCACCAGGGCAAACTTTCAATTAATCCTATCCACATTAAGTTTTACTTTTTATCAGGCATCGCTCTCCGCCATCCTCACCTTCATCCTTGGCATTCCCTCCGCAATCCTGTTCGCCCGTTTCAACTTTTTCGGCAAGCCTCTTCTGCGCGCGCTGACGGCTGTGCCGTTTATGCTTCCAACCGTGGTAGTTGCTTCAAGTTTCAACGCGCTGCTGGGAACTCGCGGCTGGTTTTCTTTCCTCTTCCCCCTTTCCGCTTCCCAAACCAGCACACCCATTTTCCACTTTTTACTGATCCTGCTCGCCCACGTCTTCTACAACACAACTATTGTCATCCGCATCGTCGGCAACGCCCTCTCCCGCCTTGACCCAAAACTGGAGGGAGCCGCACGCTCCCTCGGCGCGGACTCGCTCCGTGTGTGGCGGCACATTACCCTGCCTCTACTGCGTCCATCCTTGTTCGCCGCTGCCTTGCTCGTCTTCATGTTTGACTTTACAAGTTTTGGTGTGATTCTATTATTAGGCGGTTCGAACTTCTCCACCCTTGAAGTCGAAATTTATCTGCGCGTGCTTAAACTCCCAAACCTGCCGCTCGCCGCGCTGCTTTCCATTATCCAACTATTATTCACTCTTATTTTTTCCATTCTTTACACGCGCATCATCAATCAGGTCGCCACCCAGACCGCTCCGCGTTTCTCCACCTCCCGCCCTCCCAAACCCATCCGCGAAAAAATATTCGTCGCATCCTTCATCATCCTTCTTTCATCATTCTTCTTTCTGCCTTTGGTATCCCTCCCTCTCCGCTCCGTCACCCGCCTTGAAGCAGACCGGGGACAACGCGGCGAAGTTCAATACGGCCTCACCACAGATTATTATCAGGAACTTTTCATCAATCGGCGCGGTTCATTATTTTATGTTCCGCCCATGCAAGCCGCCTTCAATTCACTCGCCTATGCCGGTCTGACAGTTTTATTTTCTCTTGGACTGGGCTATCCCGCTGCATATGCGCTTGCCAAACCAACCCGCCTTGAAAAATTTCTTGACCCCATCATCATGCTGCCTCTCGGCGCTTCCGCCGTGATGCTTGGGTTGGGATTTATCCTTTCGTTTGGGCGCGCGCTGGCCTTGCCGTGGTTCGTTCCCATCGCGCACACGCTTGTTGCGCTTCCATTTGTGATTCGAACTTTGCAGCCCGCGCTGGCTTCCATCCCCGAACGTCTACGCCAAGCCGCGGCAACATTGGGCGCATCGCCTTTTCGCGTTTGGCAAACGGTCGACTTTCCAATTCTCTCCCGCGCTACGCTTAGTGCGGCAACTTTTGCTTTTACAGTTTCGCTCGGCGAGTTTGGCGCAACCCTGCTGCTCACGCGCCCCGAATATCCAACCATTCCCATCGCCATCCAGCGTTTTCTTTCACAGCCTGGCGGCCTCAATTATGGCCAGGCTATGGCGATGGCGACGCTGTTGATGCTTCTCACCACGCTTGCGATTCTGGTCATCGAAAAACTGCGACTTTCCGACTCTGGAGAATTCTAATGCTCGAAGTTCGAGACATCTTCAAAACTTATGATAACAAACCGCTCCTGCGCGGCATTTCATTTTCAGTTTCAAAAGGTGAGACCATATGCCTGCTCGGCGCATCGGGCAGCGGCAAGTCCACGCTTTTACGGATGATCGCCGGGCTGGAGCTTCCTGAAAGTGGACATATCCTGTTTAACAAGCTTGATCTCGCCCAAACTCCGCCTCACGCCCGCGACTTCGGGCTGGTCTTTCAAGACTATGGGCTTTTTCCTCACCTGAACATTTTCGATAATGTCGCCTTCGGTTTGAAAATGCGGAATGTTTCTATTAATAAAATCAACTCGCGCGTCGCTGAAATGATGGACTTGGTCAATTTACAGGGCTTTGAAACGCGAAAAGTGACCGACCTCTCAGGCGGGGAACAGCAGCGCGTGGCACTGGCTCGGGCCCTCGCGCCTCAACCGCGTCTCTTGATGTTCGATGAACCTCTTGGCGCCTTGGATAAATCATTGAAGGAGGATTTATTAAACCAATTACGCGCCATTTTGCATAAGACAAAAATCCCTGCGATCTACGTCACGCACGACCAGGAAGAAGCCTTCACCATCGCGGACCGCATCCTGCTCCTGCACGACGGCAAGATTATCCGCGATGGCACACCCGATGACGTTTGGAAGAATCCAAATTTCGCCTGGGCAGCGCGCATGTTGGGCATGGGCAATGTCATCGAAGGCGTGGTAGCTTCGGGGGATAAAGTCAAAACAGAATACGGCACATTCCCTTTGAATTGCAGGCACAAGCATACGAAAGGCGAGAACGTGTCGTTATTAGTGCAACAATCCCCTTCTCCCGAGAAAAGCAGGGTTGGGGATCAGGGTCAGGAGATAAATTTCAAAGTGGAGGATGTGCTTTTTAATCGGGATCAGTTTGAGATCAGGGGAAGAGGCGGATTGATCTTTCACCTGAGAGACGCACCGAAGATCGGTCAGATCATCCGCGTGAAAGTTCAGGTACAATGTCTCGCATGATCGTCTTGAAAAAAAATCTGGCAGGTGAAGTGACCTGGCAGTATGAAGGCGTGGTCCTCCATCGGGAAGAAAATGCTGTGACCCTAGAAGCGTTATTCAACCGCGACGACATGCCTTTTATGGATATCGTGCTGAAACGCAACGACCGCTTTGTGGAAACGTTCTATTCAGACCGCTGGTACAACATCTTTGAAATTTACGACCGTGATGATGATAAATTCAAAGGCTGGTATTGCAATATAGGAAAACCCGCCATATTCGATGCCAACTCCATTTCGTATGTTGATCTCGCCCTGGATCTATGGGTTTCCAGGGATGGAAAGCAAACTGTGTTGGACGAAGATGAAATGGACGGATTGAATTTGGACGAGGAGTTGAAGCAAAACGCATATGGCGGTTTGCGCGAATTGCAGGAGTGGTTAAAGACAATCAATCCCCCGGGTTGAAGCGGGGGATTGATTGTCTTTACATCTGGATAAAATGTTGCACGGAGCCAAGCAGAGCGTCGCCATTGTTCCACAACCACCAAAGGCCGAATGAGGTAACACAGCAACAGCAGAGCAATACAGCTACGACGATGCCAATGATAACAGGAGTCCTGCTCTTCTTGGGTTCTTCGCTTGGAGTAATGGGCGTTTCATTCATGATTTCTTCTCCTTATGATATGGGTCATGCATAAATAATTTTTATTGTTTGAATAGCGAAACCTGCTCAGATTATATCAGGCTGTTTGTGCCCTGCCGGTACGGCGCCACAACCACCAGAGTATCAGTGCAAGCAGGACGATCAGGATGCTTCCCATGAGGATCGGGAGCAGGATCGCGAATGCCGACGCGACAAATGCCAGGGTATCTTCTGCGATCGAGACGGGGACATTTCCTGTGCCGGCGGTTGTTGCTGTAACCGCGGGACGTACCGCCGCCGCCTTGACCACGTGCACGCCGCCTGCCATGAGCAAACCAGCCGACAGCGCAAGCAAGGGATGAAGATCCGTCACAACCTTGGCGCTGGCCGCGAAGGCAATCGCTCCCGCTGCAGGCCGCACGAAGCTCTGGATGAGGTCGTTGATGTGATTGACCGCAGGCACTTTATCCGCAACCATTTCAATAATGACGAGTATGCCAAGCAGGATCAGGATCCAGGGATTGGCAATCAGGTCAAAGGGTTGGCTGAGAGTCAGGGTATTGGGGAGGTAATGTGCGATGACACCAATCACGAGAAGCGGTATATATGCATTAAGTCCTGCACTGGCGGAGAGCCCAAACGCTGAAAATACGCCAAGTAACAATTCCATTTTTTTCTCCTTTTATTATTTATCCCGACAACCCGGGGAATCCGCCCCATGTGCCGGTTAATTGCAAACGGAGCAGGTCAATGCTGAGGATGAGAAGCAGGGCCAGGGTAAAGCCTGAAGCGAAAGGAAGCCATAATTGACCCGCATGATCAAAGGTATTATCCTGTTTCATGATGATAATCCACAAGATGGCAAAGACCATTACAAGCAGGGATAGGGTGCCAAGTGCGCTGATATATGCAATAGGGTAAAGGATGATCGGGCTGTCTGTGAGTATCAGCAGATTGATCAGGGTGGTTACCCCGACCAGGGTGCCAAAGGATTTCCATTCAAGCGCAGGACGGTCGTCCATTTCACGCCAGAGGGTTTGGTTGATAATGGGATATAACACGGCCGCCAGAACAATGCCCATGCCGCTGCCTGTAAAGAGACGCAGGGTGTTATTGGGAATATAAAGGTTTGGGATCTGGTCCAGCGCGCCTGCCGAGGTTTGTTTGAGCAAATAAAGATAGGAATTGCTTCCATCTATGCCGAAGGCAAGGAAGAAAAAAACCAGGACTGCAATAATTCCGCGTGAAGGGAGTTTGCTTCGTTTTCCGCTCATGAAAACCTGCAGGAGCAAGGCAATGCCTGCGGCGTAAAATTCGCCTGTGCAGCGCGCGCAGAGCGGAAGTTGGCGGTCGTTAATTTGAAAGGAGCGGGCATCAATGCGGTGACAAACTGCATAGCCGATCGCATCCAGTTTGCCGAGCGCGCCTTCCGGTGAGAGGTACATCCATGCGCCAAAGGCGATGATTGCCGCAATGGGTACAAACCATTTGATAACGGTTTGAAAAGGTGACGTTTGGTTTGTATTCATGGGTCACATTATAGGGGGGATGAAGGTGAATTGCAAGAAACGGTTTAATCCATTGAATGAGGTATTATAAGCGTGTACGGATACAAAGGAGCTGCATGATGAAACGAATCGGAATTCTCACGGGCGGCGGGGATGCGCCGGGATTGAATGCGGTCATCCGCGCGGCGGTGAAGACTGCCATCAATGAATATGGATGTGAAGTCTTTGGGATCAGGAATGGCTATGACGGGTTCCTGGAAGAAGACGGCATTGTCCCCCTTGGCATGGAAGCAGTGCGCGGAATTTTGCCGCGCGGCGGCACGATCCTTGGGTCTGCAAATCGCGGGAATCCGTATGCGCGCAAGGTGATCCGCGATGGGCAGGAGGTGACAGTAGATGTTTCCGACGAGATCGTAAAAGGGATCAAAAAATTAAAACTGGACGCCCTGCTCGTTTTGGGTGGCGACGGCACCTTGCATATCGCCCACGAACTTTGGCAAAAAGGCGTGCCTGTGATCGGCGTACCCAAAACGATCGACAACGATATTGGCGGCACGGAAGTCACCTTTGGTTTTGATACGGCGCTTAACATCGCCACGGAAGCATTGGACCGTTTGCATACCACCGCCGAGTCGCATCACCGCGCCATGGTGCTTGAACTCATGGGGCGCGATGCGGGCTTTATCGCTCTTCATGCGGGTGTCTCTGGCGGCGCGGATGTGATCTTGATTCCCGAAATTCCGTTCAAGTTTGAAAGCGTGATGGCGAAGATCCGCACCCGTGCAGAGAAGGGCAGCAAGTTCAGTATCCTGGCTGTGTCTGAGGGCGCAAAACCAATTGGCGGCACACAGACCTTTTCCCGCAAAGGAGATGAAATTTATACGCCGCGTTTAGGCGGGATCGGTCAAGCAGTCGGGGAATATATCGAAGGGCACGGCTTCGAATCACGTGTGACTGTTCTGGGGCATCTGCAACGCGGAGGCACTCCCACCGCTTTTGACCGCTGGCTTACACGTTATGGCGCATCCGCTGTTCGCCTTGCCATGCGCGGTGGATTTGACCGCATGGTGGCGTTGCGCTGTGGCGATATCATAGATCTTTCCCTCGAAGAAGCGACTGCCGTACCCAAACGGGTAGACATAAATGGCAGTGAAGTGGCCACAGCCCGTAATATAGGGATCTCATTTGGGGATGAATAAAGAAGGCCGAGGAAATACCTCAACCTTCAATTGAAAGACCTGAAATTATTTCTCAAATACAAACTGACCGTTCTTATAGAACAACACACCATCCACAAGGATCTCGGAATCCTGGCGCATGTCGCAGATCATGTCCCAGTGGATGGAACTTTTATTTTTTGAACCGGTTTCAGGGTAGCCTGCGCCGAGCGCCATGTGGAAGGAACCGCCGATCTTCTCATCGAACAGGATATTGCCTGTAAATTGTTGGATGTCAAAATTCGTGCCAATGGCAAATTCACCGAGGTGACGCGAACCTGCGTCGCTATCCAGCGTCTTGAGCAGGAAGTCCTGATTCTTATTGGCCTTTGCAGTTTCCACGCGCCCATTGGAAAAGGTTAATTCCGCGCCTTCCACGCTTGTACCGCCATAGTTTGCGGGATAGGTGAACTTGACCCAGCCATCGACCGAATCTTCCACGGGACCCGTATAGATTTCGCCATCAGGCATGTTGAATGTGCCAAATGAATTCATGAATGTGCGTCCCTTTACCGAGAGGGTCAGATCCACGTTAGGTCCGCGCAAGATCACCTGATTTTTACCCTTCATGAAATCCACAGCAGATTGCTGCTTTTGTTCCACGCTCTTCCAAAATACAACTGGATTTTCTTCGTCTGCATGCACGGCGCCGAAGACAAAGTCTTCATATTCCTTCAGGCTCATGCTCGCATCCTGGGCGTATGCCTCGGTGGGGAAAAGGGTTGTTACCCATTTAAATGAACCTTCCGCCCCACGCCGGAATTGCGCCTCGGTAATGACCGAAGTCGCCTTGCTGCGACGCTGAATATTCGCCGCGTCGATATGGGTGGTGCCTTTGGTATTCGTGGCAGAGTGAATGCGGATACGCCCCTCGAATTGGTCATATGCAAATTTGTAGAAAGTCGGCACGAAATCAAGCTGCGTGTCTTTTGCATAGGTCAGATACATTTCATCCTGACTGAACGGCATCATGCCAGGCAGAGCCATCATCAAATGCGGATGCCCGCCTTTTTCCAGAATCTGAATATACAGTTCGCGCAACAGCGGTTCAGCCGCAGTTGTGCCTTCGAGCAGAATACGGTCGCCCGGGACGGCGCGCGTAGAATGTTCCACTAAAATACTTGCAAATTTTGAAACCCGAGGATCAGCCAATGGAATTCTCCTGATATTGAATCGCAGAATTATATCATTTTCATTCCTTGACATTATTTGAATGCTCTGCTCAGGTCATTGGGAAAATGTAACTTTTGTCACGTGATATTTTCTCAATAAAAGATAAGATAGATGGTGAAGGGTTAATTGGTAAGGAGAAGTCATGGCCGTTTTATCGACAAAACAAACAACAGCCTGGGCTGAAGTGGATGAGCAGGGACGCCTCATTCTTCCGCCCGAAGTTGCCCAGCAATACGGGCTGACTCCCGGCTCAAAGATTCGCCTGGACGAAGGGCAGAACTTTATACGGATGCACCGCCCGGTCACCCATCTCACCAAGGTTTATATTGAACCTACCGTTGCTTGCAATTTGGATTGCATCACCTGCTTCCGCAACGCGTGGGAACAACCGATTGGGCGCATGACAGAGGAAACCTTTGAAAGCATCCTCCACGGCTTGAAGCAAATGGACCCCATTCCAAGCGTATATTTCGGCGGGATCGGCGAACCTCTCTTTCATGTCAAAACCATAGAATGGATTCGGCGCGTGAAAGAGCTTGGCGTAAAAGTCGAACTCATTACCAACGGGACCATTCTGACCGAGAAAAAATCCCGCGAGTTGATTGACGCAGGCCTGGATGTACTGTGGGTCTCCCTCGATGGTGCAACTCCCGAAACATACGCCGACATCCGTATTGGCGCTGAACTGCCCACGATCATCGACAACCTGAAACGCTTTAATAAAATGCGTAAGGCCAGCCACTATCCAACTCCTGAAATTGGCATCGCCTTTGTAGCAATGAAACGCAACATCGCCGATCTGCCTCAGGTTATTAAAATTGGGAAATCATTGCGAGCCAAATATTTTTCGGTCAGCAACATCCAACCCGCCACCGTTGATATGCAGGCCGACCGCCTGTACAACCACACTGTGCGCAACATCGCTTATTTACAAGCTCCGCATTTGCCGCGCCTCAGCCTGCCCAAAATAGACTTTGATGAAAACACTCGCGACGCTCTTTTCGATGTCTTCAATAGTCAGTTGAACATCAGTTACGCAGGCAACAACTGGGGCGGCGCCAATGATGTCTGCAACTTCGTCGAGAACGGCACCATGTCCATCGCGTGGACGGGCGATGTGAGTCCATGCTGGCCGCTGATGCACACTCACATGAGTTACCTGCACGATAAACCGCGACTCTCCAAAAAGCATGTCATCGGAAATGTGACTCAACGCTCCCTCTCTGACCTGTGGCTTGATCCCGATTACCTGGCCTATCGCGAACGCCTGCACAATTTCGTCTTCGCTCCCTGCACCTTCTGCGGCGGCTGTGACCTCTCCGAGACGAATGAAGAAGACTGCCTCGGCAACACAATATCCCCCGTCTGCGGAGGCTGTCTCTGGGCACAGGGCATCATCCAATGCCCGTAGTTTCCTTTCGGAGTCCGAAGTCATCCGACTTCGGACTTTTTTATCGGATGAATTGTCGCCCAAAACTGGCGCATCCAAATGTGACCCTTTATGATAAAATGTAGTCACAAAGGAGTTATCTATGACGCAATACACAATTGGCATTCGCGACCTCAAAGCGCACTTAAGTTCTTATCTTGAAAAAGCGCAGAAAGGTCACACTATTATCATCACTTCACGCGGCAAACCGATCGCCCAACTCACCCCCACCAGGGAAGAGTTAATGGATCGCGTCAAGGCGTTACAGGCGGCGGGGCTGATTTCCTGGAGTGGGAAAAAACTTAAACCATCGAAACCAGTGGTAGTAAATAAGACTAAAAAACTTGTATCCGATCTCGTCGTGGAAATGCGAAATGAATCTCTATATTGATACCAGCGCCCTGATCAAGTTATTTGTTCAAGAATCTTATTCAGACGAAGTGAGGCAACTGGTGGAAAACGCCAATCTTGTTGCTACAGGGCTGATCACTCGCGCTGAAACGGCGGCTGGAGTTAACCGACTCGCAAGAATGAACATCCTGGATCAATCACAATGCAGTACCGCATTGAAAAATTTTCGCAATGAGTGGAACGACTATCATCGTATTCCCATCACCGAACAAATTGTTGCGCGAGCTGACTTGCTCACTTGCGAATTTATCCTGCGCGGTTACGATGCTGTCCACCTTGCCTGTGCGTTGACATGGAGCGACCTGCTTGGCATGCCTGTTTCGCTGGCTACATTCGACATGGAACTGCACGCCGCCGCAAAAAGATCAGGCATCGAAGCGCTCCCGTAAGGTTTTGTCTTTTATTGTAGAGAGGAGAGACTTTTATGAAGGTGAACTTTTACGCCACCCTGCGCGCCATTGTCGGACAGAAAACCATCGAAGTGGATTTAAGGCCCCAGGCCACCGCGCGCGACCTGGTTGAAGTTGTTGTCACTGATTATCCACCCATGCGTGCCGAACTGCTTGACGCCAACAACGAGTTCCAGAGTCACATGAAATTCTTTATCAATGGGCGCGAAGCATCTTATCTGGAAGATAAGATGAACACAATCATCCAGCCCGATGATAAAGTGGATATCTTTCCTCCCGTCGGCGGCGGTTAGTTAATGCAAACCATCGTCAACGAGATGCGCGGCATCCCATACTTTTTGCTCAAGGAATATTTACAGGAACTGGGCGGCTTGCTCGTGGATGAAAACCTGATTCGCGGCGACGGTTGGAGTGTGCGTCTTGAGCGCATGGATCCCTTCCTCCTCGGCTCGCTCGAAGTGGGTCAGACCCGCCTGACGATGGAACTCGAAGAGCGTGTCGCCAAAGATTTCCAAGAGCGGTTTTTCAAGAAGACCCTCAGAGCAGGAGGGTAAATATTAAACGGCTCCGAAGGTCTCCAGGTTTTCGACACTCCAATGACAGGAGTCATCCGATTCCGTTGTAAACAAAAAAGACGGCGTGCCTGAAATAGCCCGCCGTCTTTTTTACCGATTACTGATCTTACGCGATTTCCAGTTCCTTCAACTTGGCTTCGGTGACAACGCCGTTATCCCAGCCACGAGCTGTGTAGTACTCTTCGAGCATCTTGTCCAACTCGCAGACATTGCCTGCCGAACCAGGCTGATTGGAGGGTTCTTCAAGGAAGCGCTTGGGCAGAGTATCACTGCCTTCACGGAAGCCGTTCAGATTGTTGTAGTGGCGCTCGAGGTTGTAAATGCGCTCGCCAGTCTTCAACACATCGTCGGTGGTGAAGGGTATACCCACGAAGGCGGAATATTGTTGTGCATACTCTTCCGCGCCCATGGCAAACGCGCTGAACTTGCACAAGTCCATGCTATCTGAGAAGGCGTGGATGTCCTGGAAGACCTTGACCAGCCCGCCCTTGTCCTTCCATGCAAGCGGATCCACCTTGAGTGAGCCGTACGGCATGACACCCAATTCGGCGGCGGGGGTGTAAGCGCGCAGGTGACAGGCGCCGCGGTTGGATGTGGCGTAGCCGAGGCCCATACCCTTGAGTCCGCGCGGGTCATAGGCGGGGATGCCTTGACCTTTGCAGGTCATCGCCAGTTCGGGATGACCGAAGTGCTTAGCGGTCGCGTTTGCGCCGTCAGCCATCACGTTGCCGAGACCTTCGCGCTTGGCGATCATTGCGGCTGCCTTGGTCATACCATCGCCATCGCCCCAGGCGAGTTTGCCATCGCCGTTAGTGTAACCTCGCTGGCTGGCTTCCATCCAAACCGAAAGCGGATGGCCAAGTTCGATGGCGTCGAAGCCGAAGTCGTTGGCAAGGTCGATCATCTTGGCAACAAGGCGGGCGTCGGGGTTACCGCAGTTCGCGCCTACGGACCAACTGGGTTCATATTCCACTGATTCCATATGCAAGCCCTTATATGGCCCGTCTTTGATCTCAACTTCCTTCTTGCAGGCTACTGGGCAGGCATGACAGGTGGGATCGTCTACAAGAATGTTTTCTTTTACCCATTCGCCGCTCAAGGTCTCGGCATCTTTGCCAAAACTTGCATACTGGCTATTCTTCGTAGGATAAGCGCCAATGCTGTTATCAATGTTCGTCAGTACATTGGTGCCATATACCGAAAGGCCGCCTTTGCGTGGACTGGTAATGTTCTCAGGCGCCATAATGCCTTTCAGGGCGCGTTCGTGAGCTGGCTTCCAGGCATCGCGATTTGCGGCTTTGACAATCTTCTTTTCGGCCTTAATGACGATGGCTTTCAGGTTCTTGCTTCCGCCCACACAGCCCGTACCGCCGCGGCCGCTGGCGCGATCATCCTCGTTGATCCAACATGCGAATTTGACAAGCTTCTCGCCGGCAGGACCAATCGTGATCACGGTTAGATCTTTTTCACCATATTTCTTTTTGAAATGTTTTATAGTATCGTGAACGCCTTTTCCCCATATTTCCGAAGCATCCAGCAATTCCAATTTGTCATCATGGATGTACGCGTAAGTCGGTTTCGCGGCCTTGCCTTTGAAAACCAGGCCATCAAAGCCAGCCCAGCGTAATCGGGCGGCTGACCAGCCTCCATGGTGAGAATCAGTTACGGTTCCAGTCAGGGGCGATTTTGTCACGACTGCCATGCGTCCGCTCATGTTTGCTTCCGATCCAGTCAGCGGGCCGTTCATAAAGCACAGGATATTATCAGGGGAAAGCGCATCCACCTTCGGTCCATTATCAAAGACGAACTTCACGCCCAAACCGCGCCCGCCAATATATTTGCGGGCATCATCTTCGGGCACAGGTTTATATTCCACTTTGCCGGCAGTCAGGTCAATCCAGGCAATTCGATCAGCATATCCACCGAGTTTCATTGTTCATCTCCTTTGTCAGTTTGGAAACACCAAAATAACAGCTTGCGCTGCTTTCATATGGTTAGAGTAGCACTCGCAAAAATGGAAGTCAATAATTAAGTTTTTCCTTAACCGAAGAGGTGACATATGTCATATCGTGTGTACGCAAAAACCTTCGAAATCTTTTAACCGATATGCGTTATACTTTCCTTAAACTAGGAATCTGTCAAACCGCTCCACGGAATTACCCAACCAATATGAAACAACTCCTCCAAAACATAAAAAACGGAAAAACAATGGTCGAAGATGTGCCCGTGCCGACTCCGCGCGCAGGCATGGCGCTTGTAAAAGTTGCCGCTTCGCTTGTCTCTGCGGGAACTGAACGCATGGTTATTGAGTTCGCAGAAAAGAGTTTAGTCGGCAAGGCGCGTTCACGGCCCGATCTCGTCAAGCAGGTGCTCGATAAAGCCAAACGCGAAGGCCTCATACCCACCGTGCAGGCCGCTCTCAATCGCCTCGATCAACCGATGGCGCTTGGCTATTCGTCCGCCGGCACGATCATGGCGCTTGGAAAAAATATGCAAGGCTTCAAAATCGGTCAGCGCGTGGCGTGTGCGGGCGGCGGTTATGCCACGCACGCCGAATACAATGTTGTGCCGCGCAACCTGCTCACGCCCCTCCCCAAGGAGGTCGATCTTGAATCCGCCGCCTTTACCACCCTCGGCGCAATTGCCCTGCATGGATTCCGCCTGGCAGAACCCCAGCTTGGAGAAAACGTCGCCATCATTGGCCTGGGTCTTTTAGGATTATTGACGATTCAAATGGCATCTGCGGCGGGCTGCAACGTGCTCGGTATTGACCTCGACCCGAAGCGCGTCAAGCTTGCCTCCTCTCTCGGACTGGAAGCTGTTTCCCGCCATAATGCAGAATCAGCCTGCGCGGCATTTACCTCCAACAGCGGCTTCGACACCGTCATCATCTGCGCGGATACTCCCTCCAACGACCCGATCGAACTCGCAGGCGTTATCGCCCGTGACCGCGCAAAAGTGGTCGCCACCGGCGCGGTGGGGCTGAACATCCCAAGAAAGATCTACTACGAAAAGGAAATTGCCTTCATCAACTCGCGTTCCTACGGCCCGGGCCGCTATGACCCGAACTACGAAGAAAGCGGGGTTGATTATCCTATCGGATATATAAGATGGACAGAAGGGAGGAATTTTCAAGCTGTGGTTGATTTAATGGCAAGTCGAAAGTTGAAAGTCGAAAGTCTCATCACGCATCGTTTCCCCATTGAGGACGGTGTGCAAGCGTATGAAGTTATAACAGGAAAGAAGAAAGAGCCGTTTCTTGGCGTTTTGCTGACTTATCCAAATGTTGAGAAGTTGGAAAGTTCGAAGGTTGTCAGGTTTAACGTGGAAACTTTCAAACCTTCAAACAATGTGAAGTTAGGTGTGTTGGGTGCAGGTCTCTACGCCAACACGACTCTTCTTCCTGTAATAAAAAATAATAAGGGTTTTGAATTAGTTGGCATTGCCTCTTCTGGCGGACTTCACGCGCAACATTCCGGCAAGAAATTTGGCTTTCAATACGCCGCTTCAACAGAAGATGAAATTCTCAATGACCCAAATATAAATACCGTCGCCATTCTCACCCGCCACGATTCCCACGCGGACCTGGTCATCAAAGCCCTCCAAGCTGGAAAAAATGTCTTCGTTGAAAAGCCGTTGGCGGTTGATAGTAAACAGTTGACAGCAGTGACCAAATCACTGTCAACGACCAAGGGTCAACTGTTAACCGTAGGATTCAACAGAAGATTCTCCTCCCTGGCTCAATCCCTGCATGCCAAACTCGCCGCTCGCGCCGAACCCCTCCATGCACATTACAGGGTAAACGCTGGTTATATTCCATTAGATCATTGGACGCAGAATCCCGAACAGGGCGGCGGGCGCATCATCGGCGAAGCCTGCCATTTCATTGACCTGCTCACCTTCCTCGTTGGGGCGCCCCCCATCTCAGTAACCGCGCACGCGCTGCCCGATGGCGGCAAGTATCGCGAAGATAACCTCTCCATGACCTTCACCTTCCCCGATGGCTCAATCGGCATCGTGGACTATCTTGCCAACGGCGACAAGTCCATGCCGAAGGAACGGCTGGAAGTATTTTGCGAAGGCATGGTGGCGGTGCTGGATGATTATGTCTCGTTGGTAACTGTGAAAAACGGGAAGAAGAAAGAAGAAAGAGGGGCACAGGATAAAGGCTGGAGGGCGGAAATGTCCGCTTTTGCAGAAGCAATCAAGAGCGGGGGCCGACCGCCGATTCCGTATGAGCAGATCATCGGCGTGACCAGGTCTACATTCGCGGCGGTGGAGTCGATACGAAGTAGGAGCACAATTGAAATAAAATGATACCTCTGGGTATTGTATAATTCAAACATGATAAAGATAAAAATCCCTCGCAGAAGGTTGACGGCATTCTGCCGCAAGTATCGCATCCAAAAACTGGCGTTTTTCGGATCGGTTCTGCGCGAGGATTTCAAACCCACAAGCGATGTGGATGTGATTGTGGAATTTGAAAAAGGTTACACTCCTGGACTTGCTTTCTACGCTATGCCAGAGGAATTAAAAGAAATCCTTGGTCGTGACGTGGATTTGCTCACCTATCAAGGAATAAATTCCAGCAGGAATCCAATCCGCTTCCCTAGCAAGCCATGAAGGGGACTCGCAACAGGGTTATTCACGAATACGACTCAATCGAGCTCGATATTATTTGAGACATCATTCAGCAGGATTTGCCATATCTGGTCAGCGAGTTGGAAAAAATAATTTTCTAACCCCATTCATCCTTCATCCTTTTATGAACCGCCCTCTCAAAGTTTTCCTCTGCCACTCCTCCGCGGACAAGCCCGCTGCGCGAAGCGGACGAGTTGTATCAAAAACTGCGCGCCGAACCGTGGATTCAGCCCTGGCTGGATGAAGAATAATACTTCCGTTTCCATGCTAAAATAACTTTGCCATGACCGATTTCGTCTTCTCCCAACACGCCAACGATATGATGGAAGAACGCAACATCCCGAAAAAATGGATTTGGCGTGTGCTGAGCGAATCGGATAATACATTTACAACCGAAGACGGCAATTTACATTTCACAAAGGCGATAGCAGAAAAGGAAAACCGCATTCTACATGTTGTTGTAAACCCAAATGTTTCCCCAAAGCGGATTGTGACCCTGTTTTTTGACCGTAGACTAAGGAGCAAGAAATGAAACTAAAAGTTGACAAGGAAAGCGACGCGCTTTACCTGCGTCTTGACGATAGCGCCATCGTCGAATCGGAAGAAGTTCAGCCTGGCGTGATTTTGGACTTCGATGAAAATAATCGCGTCGTCGGTATCGAAATCCTCGACCTCAGCACGCGCGTCAAGCCTGATATGCTGAAACTTGTCCAATTGGAAACCGTCTAACCCTTCAATCCCCGCGCCCGTAGCGGGGATTTTTTTCATCCTTCATCCTTCCTCATTCATCCTTATGTCTTCCCGCCCTCTTCGCGTCTTTCTCTGCCACTCCTC
>Ga0172370_10000127_pt1 | contig 105032 bp, 93 predicted proteins | sample LakKiv5m_FD_114538 | JGI IMG/M metagenome (GOLD analysis project Ga0172370, IMG submission 114538) | Freshwater microbial communities from Kabuno Bay, South-Kivu, Congo - kab_022012_11.5m | ecosystem: Environmental > Aquatic > Freshwater > Lake | place: Democratic Republic of the Congo...
TAAAATAACGATTTATTCGTAATTGCCTTATTAACTTTTTTTCTTTAAATTTCTCTATTGTTGCCATTTTTGAGTTAAATTTGTGCCTCTAAAACGGTCAACTTATTTCAGGCTTAGACAGTTTTTTAATTTGAATTGTCTATTCCTGTTATCTCATTATGTCTTTTTAAATCCGACACAAATTTTCTTGAAAAGACCAATGTTTTGCTTCGGGTAAGATGAGACACATTAATGAAATTATTCCTGTCTTTACTCATTTCATCTGCAGAATAATCGAGAAATGATAAGCCTTCATCTTTTGAAATATCTTCAAAATAAGAGATGATGTCAGCCCTGTTTTTTGTAAATTTCTGACCTTCAATATATTCAGGAGTATAAACAAAAACAACCCCTATATTTTTTTCTTTACAATCAAGCAGAAACTTATTAAATAAAACGACAGTGGCTGAATCGGGCTTTGATTCCCAATACCTTAAGCTCGCCTTTGCTTTATCGAAATCGTCATTCCATGCCATTTCTTTGGCATAATATCCTTTTTCTCTGTGCAAAGTGTCAACCGAAGGATATACTATATTTTTAAAGGCTTCACTTATAGCCTCCCTCTCTCCAATATATCTGACCATAGGAAAAAAATATTCAAAAAAGGAAAAACCATCATAAGAAGAAGTATAATCGAATATATTTTTATTAAATAACATATAAGGTAAAAACTGCTGATAATTGTAAAGGTCAGTGCGTTTATCAAGCATCCATAAGTCTATAGAAATGATTATGAATTTAGGGCATTTATTCTTTTTTAAATACTCTTTATATCTCAGGTATTGGAGCCAAAAGTTTTGTCCTTCAATCCCCAGATTGTATACACTTCTGTTTAAGCTATCTTCCAATATTTTAGAACAAATGTGCGAACGGGCTCTTGATGAGCCAAATATAAGAATATCTGCATTAATGCTTCCACTGTAAATGTCATTCCACACACCATATTCGCCTATTAAATAGCACTTCGATTTCTTTAAATGATACGAAATAAAATAATCAATAGGAAAGAATGAGAGACAGACCAAAAAGAAAAAAATAAGAAATTTTAAAATAAATTTTTTCATTATTAAAACTGAAAATAAATAAATTCTTTTTCTTCACCGGCAAAATAAAGTATAAATAATATCAGCACATAATAAAACAACAAGCGAAAAGGTCTATTCCATGTAAGACCTGTTTTTTGGATGCCATACTGATTCTCTCTGCCAATCCATTCAATCACTATAAAAATAATAACTAAAATCAAAACATATCTGGGCCTTATTTCAGGGTAAGTAAAGAGTGAACGTGAGAAAATACCAGATAAATAATCTAAAGCTTGTGAGATACTTTTAGCTCTGAAAAAAACCCATGCCAATAAAGTCAGACCAAATGTTACTGACATATTGAAAATCTCTTTGACCGTGGGGAAAATTTTTCCATGAGCCACAATTTCCAAATTTTGTCTGTTTTTATTCATTAAAAGTAATGGCAAAAAATACAAAGCATTTAAGGCTCCCCAAGCTATAAAAGTCCAGTTGGCTCCATGCCAAAATCCACTCACCACAAAGATGACAATTATATTTCTAACTTTCATCCATGAATTACCACGACTACCACCCAATGGAAAGTACAGATAATCCCTAAACCAAGTTGACAAAGAGATGTGCCAACGCCTCCAAAATTCCGCCATATCTCTTGAAAAATAAGGAAAAGCGAAGTTTCTCATAATCAGAAAGCCAAAAAGACGCGCCGTACCAATTGCAATATCAGAATATCCTGAAAAATCACCATAAATTTGAAAAGCAAATAAAAAAGCCCCTATAACCAAAGTACTTCCAGACAATTGGTGAGAATTGTCAAAAATCATGTTCACATAAGTGGAGCAACTGTCTGCAATAACAATTTTTTTAAATAAACCCCATAATATTTGACGCATGCCATCAACGGCTTTTGAGTAATCAAAAGTTCGTTTTACATAAAATTGAGGTAACAGATTTGTAGCTCTTTCAATAGGGCCAGCCACCAATTGAGGAAAAAAACTCAAAAATGCAAAAAAATTAACAATACTCTTGGTTGGTTCAAGCTTCTTGCGATAAACATCAATTGTATAGCTTAAAGCCTGAAATGTATAAAAGCTGATTCCAACGGGCAAAACTATTTTTAAAGAAATGGGGTTGAAAGCAACACCAAAAAAGGAAAATACAGAAATAAAATTATCAACAAAAAAGTTAAAATACTTAAAAAAAGCCAGAATACCTAAATTAGCTACTATGCTGCATAAAAGCAATAGTAAACGTTTTTTTTTATTAAATTGATTGATTAATAAAATACCCACAAAAAAATCGACAGAAGCACTTAAAATCATCAAAATTAAAAATCGCCAATCCCACCAACCATAAAATACAAAGCTGGAAATTACAATTAAAAGATTTTGCAGTTTTAAACTTTTATAAGTTACAAACCAATAAAGAATAAAAACAATAGGCAAAAATATGGCAAAATCAATTGAATTAAAAAGCATAAAATAAAAAATATTATCCTGTTAAATCAAAGATAATGAACACTATAGCACTTTTCAATACCGATAACTAAGGCAAAAATACAATTAATTATATAACAATATTACAAATATTGAAAATCCTCTTAAAACTCAAATTTCAATTTTGATATTTTAATCTAAAATTTTTGTAGGTTTGCAATCATGATAAAGCATATCTCTATACAAAATTATACATTGATTGAGAGTCTTGAAATAGATTTTGATGAAGGCTTAACAATTATAACAGGTGAAACAGGCGCCGGCAAATCTATATTGATAGGTGCTTTGTCTTTGGTATTAGGGCAGAGGGCAGATACACATTCACTTTTCGACAAATCAAAAAAATGTATTATTGAAGGTCATTTTGATATAAGCAAATACCATCTCGACAATTTCTTTATTGAAAATGAACTTGATTATGAAGATGTTACAATAGTAAGAAGAGAAATTACACCCAACAACAGATCCAGGGCTTTTATTAATGACACACCTGTTAATGCCAATATACTAAAGGATTTTGCTGCTGCATTGATTGACATTCATTCCCAGCACGACTCCCTTTCATTAAACCGTCCCAACTATCAGCTAGCTGTACTTGACGATTTTTCAGACAATAACTCATTGCTCGAGGCGTACAAAACCCTTTACTTCTCCTATTGCAAAAACAAAAAAACGCTTGAAGAACTGCTCGAAAAGGAGAAAATGTCGAAATCCAATCTCGATTATTATAATTTTCTTTACCATGAACTTAACAATGCCCATTTGGTGGACGGGGAACAGGAAGCAGCTGAAAAAGAACTCGAATTACTGAACAATGCTGAAGATATTAAAAAGAATCTGAACCTCATACTGCATTCTTTAAACTTATCAGATATAAATGTGCTTTCTTCGCTTAAAGAAGTAACAGCAACTATTGATAATATTCAGAGATATTTGCCCGAACTTGAAGAACTTTATAAAAGAACTCAAAGTGCTTATATTGAGTTGAAAGATATTTATTCTGAATTGTCAAAAACCGAAGAACGTATCATTTATTCTCCTGAAAAAATTGAAGAAATCAGCGACAGACTCAATATCATTTATGAGCTTCAAAAAAAACACAGGGTCAATTCTATCAAAGATCTGCATATTCTGATTGAAGATTTGACGGAAAAATTACATTTGATAAATTCGCTTGATAATGAAATACTTGCATTAGAAAATACCATTGAAAAAGAGAAAGAAGCACTAAAAATTGCAGCAAATAATATTTCAGCAAATCGCAAAAAACACCTGCCCATCCTTAATGAAAAAATTACTTCATTACTTCATGAACTTTCAATGCCTGACGCAGTTATTGAAATAAAAATGACCACAGACCTACCTTTAAAAAATGATGGGACAGATGCCATTGAAATTTTATTTTCTGCCAATAAAGGCAATAAGCCTGATGAAATTTCAAAGGTGGCTTCAGGAGGAGAGTTATCAAGACTGATGCTGGCAATAAAATCTGTTGTTTCTCAAAAAAAGTTGTTGCCTACCTTAATTTTTGATGAAATTGACACAGGTATCTCCGGTGAAACAGCTGTTAAAACTGCCGGAATAATAAATTCGATGGGAAAAAACATGCAGATAATTGCTATAACCCACTTGCCTCAAATAGCCTGTTTGGGCAATAATCATTTTGTAGTTTATAAAACCACCGTAAGTGACAAAACTAAAACAAACATCTCTAAACTCAAGTCAGAAGAGCGTGTAAAAGCTATTGCAGAAATGATTAGCGGGCATAAACTGACAGAAGCCTCAATGTCAACTGCGAAAGAGTTACTGAATAAGTTTTAGAAAAATTTTAATTTTATATTAAATTTGTATAAATTTGTATGGATTTAAAATATAAAAAATGCAGTTAACGTATAAGATTTTTTTACACAAAGAACCCGAAGGCTCTTACACTGCTACTGTTCCTGCTTTACCAGGGTGTATTACATTTGGAAATTCAGTAGAACATGCCATTCAAATGGCTAAAGAAGCCATTGAACTTTATATTGAAGAACTTAAAGAAAGCGGCAAAGATATTCCAGATGACAGTGATACACTTGAATATTCTATAAATCTTGCTTCGGCATGAACTATTCTGCTAAAAATCTTGTCAGAATATTGCTATTAAAAGGGTTTGTTTTTAAGCAATCAAAAGGCAGCCATCATTTATATTATAATAAAGATATTGAGAAAACTGTAATAGTTCCCTTCCATGGCAATAAAAACATTCCAAAAGGGACCTTCTTTGCAATACTGAAACAAGCCGGTATTGACAAATCAGACTTGTAATTCTTTAACATTAACACTTTTAAAAAAATTACTACTTTTGGAAATATATATGTTGAAAATGAAAACCATCAAAAGTATTATTTTAGTATTTCTGCTGCTATTAAATATTGGAATAAAGGCTGAGGGTATTCCAGCCCGACCTTACCCACCCAAACTTGTCAACGATTTTTGCCAGATATTGAATGCATCCGAACAACAGCTACTAGAAAGCGAACTGGTACAGTTTGACGATTCGACAGGAGTTCAGATTACAGTAGTGACAGTAAACGATTTTGATGGTTATACAAAAGCAGAATATGCCGATATATTGGGTGAACAATGGGGTGTGGGACGTAAAAAATTGAACAATGGGGTGGTCATACTCATTAAACCAACAGGTGGCAAAAATGAGCGTGAAGTTCATATTGCAGTTGGATACGGACTTGAAAGTGTTTTACCCGACGCTATTTGTAAACGTATTGTTGAAAACGAGTTCATCCCCGATTTTAAAAACAGCAATTACTATTCGGGCTTGACAAAAGGCATAAAAATTATAAAAGAATTGGCTATGGGTGAGTATCCACCTGAAGCCTACAAGAAAAAAACCGACAAAAGTCCTTTTAAAAGTTTGTTACCCATTATAATTATTATAATAATTATAGTCCTTTTTTCACGTTCACGTAATTCGGGTTCTACTATGGGAGGGGCCGGCAGCACTATATTCTGGACATCAATGATGATGGGAGGCAGAGGAGGCAGCAGTTCGGGTGGCTGGGGTAATTTTTCGGGAGGTGGCGGCAGTTTTGGCGGTTTTGGCGGTGGCAGTTTTGGCGGTGGCGGTGCCGGAGGCAGTTGGTAATTTTAAATTTTAAACAAAAATAAAAAAACATTATGATAAAGAAAAAGTTACAATTGCTTTTAATATTGATTTTTGTTACTTTAGGTTTTAATGTTAAAAGCCAGGTTTATACCGGAGGGACTATGGGTGTTAACTATAATGATGGTGTTGTCGTTGAGTTGGCTCCTATTTTAGGATATAAATATAAAATTTTTGAAGCCGGTGTATCTCCCCTATTCTCTTATGCAGAAAGGCAAAATAAATTTGCTGCAGGAGCAAGGTTGTTCACTATCGTTACTGTATATAAAGACACTTTTGTTCATGCTGAATTTGAAGCAGCCAATGTGCAAAAAGGGGAAGATATTAAATCACGCGAATGGGTATTGGCATTGCCTATTGGCGGGGGTTATCAATACGAAATAAGCAAAGGAGTTTATGCTTATGGGATGATTTTGTACAATGTGATTCAGAAAGAAAATTCACTTACCAAAAACCCAATAATCAGAGGAGGTATAAAATACCAACTGTAAGGGAAAGCGCTTTGTTTTTTATTCACATTTTGAGCTTTTCTGATGTTAAAAAATTTATTTTTTTTAACATTTGACTTATTGCGTAAGTCAATTATATTGATTATCTTTGAAAAAATAAAAAATTTACTACTATGAAAAAGTTATCTATTCTATTAATTTCAACATTTATATTACAACTTAATGTATTTTCACAAACAGTCCTCAATTTTAACACCCATGCACCCTTAGCAGGTGATGAAATTAATTTTCTTGAGGTTCCGTTTTTTGAACCCGGGCAAGGTGGAAAAGATAAAGTTTGGGATTTTTCTAAAATTACAACACTGCCAAAAACAGTAGTCAGCAAGCAACACAGACCCGAAAATGAAGCTGTTGACAAATTCATTTTAAAACCCAATATTGTTCTTTCCGAAGATGAAAAAAACAATTATTTCAACCTGAATGAATCAACTTATGAACTTGTAGGCGTTATTACTGACAAATACAACCTTGTGTATGACAAACCTGTTAGAAAAATCACTTATCCTTTCATGTATGAAGACTATATAGAAGGCAATTTTACAGCTACAGCCAAATATGAAACCAATTATAATATTGAAATTACAGGCAGATACAATACAGAGGCTGATGCTTTTGGTTTACTTCTGTTACCGGGCAACCGTATTAAAAATGTACTCCGCGTAAAACAATACACTCATTCTGTTCAAACATCGATGTGCAGTGTGGTTGAAGTTGATGCGTATAAATATGTTTGGTACTCATTTGATGAAAGATACCCTTTAATTTCTGTAATTATTACAGAACAACGTTTTTCAAATGGAGAGACAAAGCTGATACAAGAAGCCTATATCAATGAAAAATTATATACTTGTACAAGTGACAATATGTTAGCAAACGGTGAAGCAAATAATGATTTATTTAATTACAGTGTTTTTCCAAACCCTTTCAAAAATGATATTAACATAAGTTATCAGTTAAACAAGGATTTGAAAGTAACAGTAGGGATTTATGATATGCTTGGAAAAAGAGTTAAAGATATTGTTTTGAACGAAAATCAGAATTCAGGCCTTTATTCATACACAGTAGGAGCATCTGAAATAGGCTTAACACCGGGCATGTATTTTATAAAATTCGAATTTGGCAATAAAGTCGTCATCGAAAAGATAACACGTTCACATTAATCAAAACCAGTTTTCTATTTCTAACGAATTCATTAATGAAACAGTTATTATTACTGTTTATTTCATTATTTACAATCTCAACGTTTTCTTTTAGTCAGGGAAATATGATAACTGTAAACACGCAGTTGCCATATAGCATAACGATTTGCGGTGCATCTCAAACCATCAATGTAGAAATCATAAACCCATCGCCATTTAACTTGACAAACATAAAGTTAACTGTCACTATGCCGGTGGGTTTAAATTATGTTGCAAGTTCAATAACAGGAGCTACAGAAAGTAATATCAGCAACTTAAACACTCCTGAATTTACATTAAACAACCTTTCAACAGGGAGTATAAAAAATATTTCTTTAAATATTTCGGCTAATTGCCAACTTATTAACTTTATTTCACAAGGCAATTTGGTAGCAATAGAATCGAAAGTAAACTACACCACCAACAACAACATAAATACCTATGATAAAAACACAAGTTATCTGTATTTTGTAAAACAACCTAATTTATCAATAATTTCAATTTCAAATCAAACCTATTCGGGCAATATAGGAGATATATTTACCAGGTGTATTACAATTACCAATGGGGGATTTGGAGAATTAAGCCAATTTACTTATAACCATACACATGGCAATGGTATTAAGGTAAACAGCGTGACGATAGGGACATGGAATTCTGCCGGAAATGTAGAAACCGTTAATTTCAGCGGAAGTGATTTTTCGTCAATTGGGAATCACAACACCCTGTTTGAAAATGCAGAAGTTATAACTATATGCGAAACAATAGAGATTATAAACTGTGTTTCTGTTACTTCAAATTATGACGTAAAATGGGGGTGCGAAGGACAAATTTGCCAGAGCTCATCATCAACAGCCAATGTTATTTTTCCAAATTTCACACCCAACCTTATTATTACACCCACTGCAAATTATAATTTTTGTTTGGGAACAGCCAATGCCAATCAACCCACATTAAAAATTATTAACAATGGACAAGGAAATGCCTATAATGTTTTTCTTGACATTTTTCAGGCAACAGGCACATCTTATAATAATGGTATAAGGTCAAACATAGACCCTGGCAGTTTTACCATGAAAGTCAACTCATCAGCACCTGTGAGTATAACGCCAACACAAACATTTGCAACATCAGCTCAATATTGTTTGACAGCAAATCCCAAAGGAAGGGTTTATCTTAATATACCTGTTATCAATGCGCACGACACTGTTTTAATTAAATGGGACTACTATAATTGCTGTTCTGATGCCTGTGGTGGCACCAGAGTACTATCGGGGTGGAGATTTCAGGGCTCATACAAAAGTATATGTGAAAACACTTATGTCATCCCCAATACATGGGGGTATGTTTATAGAGAGTTATATGGCGATTTGGTCAATGATTTATCACCTTCAGTCATATCTACAGGAGAAACAAAAAATTTCAGTTTTCTTTTTTCGAGTTATGGCAATAGCTATCCCAATACGACAGGCCGGTATTGGAAATTCGTTGTTACCCTCCCACCCTGTCTGACATATTCAGGAAATTTTATTATACAAAGCTATACAGGCACACAAACATGGAGTCCTACAAGTGTCAATGTGAGCAGTAACACTTTAACAGCTTTATTTAACGGCAATCCGCCATGGAATTTGTTTCAGGCTGTTATAAAACTTGACCTGACAGCCAATTGCTCAAATTCAGGTTGTATTGAGGGAGAAAACACACTGTCAATCAAGTCACTTTATGCTCCTGATGGCAGTTGCCCATGTGAAGTGGTGGTTTCATGCCAAAGCCTTAAAGTGGGCGTAGTCTGCCCCATCGTGTGCGAAGGTTTAAACAATAAAGGCTTTGATGCATACAGAAGCAGTTATGGATTGCCTGACAACAATAATGATGGTCTGGCAGATGCATTGCCTGCTACATTAGACTTTAACAAAATCAGAACAGACAGGACCATGTTTGGTGATACCATTACAACCATTTTTAAAAGTGTTGTAAAAACAAGTATTGCTCATCCCTCATGGAATTATTTTTACGCTGTGTCATCAATAGTAAATGGCAACAACTTAGGATTTTTAGACGGTTATCTTGAAATATATCAACATGCCACAGGAAATGTTTTCACATGTAATATTAATTCCGTGGCAATAGCCAACATAGGCACAACCCGAAAGTTCAGTTTTGATTTAAGTCCTGTTATTCTGGCATCGCAGGGGCTTTTACCTTCCGGATTTAGCTTAAATGATGATGATTCTATTTCTTTCAGGGTAAGGTATAAGGTTAATTTAAACCCGGGTGGGGTGATGCTCGATTGTTTTATAAAAAATGAAATTTATGTCAGCAATATTGCCAACCCATCAACTTCTCAGGATAAATTCAGTTGTAATAATTTTGAAGGGCGTTTTTCGGTTATCGGGTATTATTACACCAATTGGGGGCCGGATAATTTCAATGTAAATACCTGTAATAACGTCACTATCAGTCAAAATTATTATCTGAGTATAGGACCGTGTTGTCAGAATTATGCAGGTGGCAATTTATTTCCTTTTGAATACAGAAACTGGGCACATATTTTAAAATTGACTGCAGTTGTACCCACGGGATACCAGTTTATTTCAGCGCAATTTAACCAAACCAGAACATCTGGAACTGTTGCAGCTTCCACGTCCCCATCAATTCCATTAACACCGGTCAATCCGTTTTCTGACACGCTTGTTTTTAATGTAGAACCTTATTTTGAGACTTATGGAGGTACCTTACCTTTAAGCGATGATGGATTTTACGGCACATTACAAATTGCACTGGCGCCCACATGCAATGTTGTTCCCAATGTGGCATCACCTATTGGGTATTACTGGGATTTTAAAGCTACTGATTACTTGCTGAACTCAAATACGGCTAACAACTCGAATGTCACCAATCATGATTTATTAACTTATCAGGGACCCAATATTTTTCTGCAATCAAATTTGCCTTCAGTATTGGCATTCAGCAATCAGGTAAATTGGAATATTTCTTTATCGAATACGACAAATATTAATGCTTTAAACACTTGGTTTGCAGGTGACCAGACTACAGGAGTAACTATCATAGAGGTGTTTGATATAGATAACAATGTGGTGTTGGCACCTGTTGGTAATATATATCAGATTGGCATACTCACTGCCAATACTACCAGAAATTTCAGAATTAAAGCAACATACACCTCTTGTTATCCAAGTCAGATGATGGTTCATGCAGGTTGGAACTGCAATGCAGGGTATCCTACGACAATAGAAGACTATCCATGCACTACCAAAAAACTACTGTTATCACTCTCACCTCAAATTCCCAATCTAATTGCAAACATTACCAGTCCAATCACCACTATTGAGCTTTGTGACACAACAGGATATCTGGTTGAAGGAGTCAATATTCAATTGGGAACAGCTTATAATCTCAAGTTAAAAGTTATTCTACCATTGGGTGTGACCATTATACCAGGGTCTTCCGAATTAAGTTATCCTTTTAATGCCCCTTTTATTAATATCAGTGACCCTGTCAATATAGGAGGTACGCAATGGATGTGGGATATCTCAGCAATCGATTCATTAATTGGCGCTGACGGATTGAAAGGAATTCTTGACACCAACTTAAATACTGTTAAAATAACGTTCAGAGTTATAACTGATTGCAATTATACTTCGGGAAGTGTTATAGGCTTCAATTTCCATGGTCAGAGCCACTGCGGTTACAATACGGGTCAGGAAATATCAATGTCGTCGGAACTGGCTATAACGGGTGCCACAGAACCATATCTCACAGATATTCATATCAATACATCATTTGTTTCACCTTGTGCAGACAACAATTCAAATTTAAGAATCAAAGTTGAGAACAACGGACCACTCTTTTTTGGCAATACAGACTCCATTGTTGTTAAATTGCCTGAAGGCATAATGATGGTACCCAATTCATTTACAGCTGTTTACAATTCACCGCTTAACCCAATTCCAACAACCTATATCCTCAACAACCAGCAATATCTATCATGGCAATTACCGGAGTTTACTACCCAGGGGGACAGTGTCATTTTTGAAATTAATTATAACAGCATTCCATCAGTGGTAAGTTGCGGAATATTAGTGATTGAAGCAACAACATTCAGCACAAGAAATTTGATGTGCCAACTGGTAGGACAAAGTTGTGGTATAAAGGTAAACACAGGCAGTGTGCAGGTGCCCATATACATTTATGAATCATTCTTGTCTTTATCAAATGTGTCAGCCTATGCATTGCCCAACGGACCCACAGGAGAAACTGTTTATGTCAGTTACAATGTTAACAATACAGGTGAGGCCATAAATGCAAATCATACCTTTTATGTGAGTTATTATTATGATACAGAAAACAACCAAATATTGTCTTCTGCAGATGTTCTGTTGGCTGTAGATTCTTTTAACATTTTTGTTGACACTAATTCTGTCAATAATTTCACATCGCATTTTAACGCTGCTGCAGGCAATACTTGCAGGCTCATTATTTATATAGATACTACTTTTAATGCTTGTGTTTGCAATCCCAATCAGGCTTTTACAAATGTGCCTCTATATAATGCAGGGCCTGACACTGTTGTATGTTCGGGGCAAACAGTTCCAATAGGAACTACTGCCATAAACGGATATCTTTATCAATGGCAACCCGCAACAGGATTAAATAACGCAGCATCTGCACAACCCCAATTTACAGGAAACAATACCGGAAGCAGCCCGATTACATTAACCTATATCCTTTCGACAAACAGAAATACATGCATTACAAAGGATACTGTAAATATTACTGTTTATCCGCTTCCAATTGCAGACGCAGGAGTTTCAGACACTGTTTGTTATGGCGACAGTGCCGTTTTAACTGCCACAGGAGGCATAAGCTATCACTGGAGTAATAATGCAAATGCCGCTTCAATTATAGTAGCACCTTTGACAACAACAACATACACAGTTACAGTAACCGACAGCAATGGTTGTTCACAAACAGATAATGTAACTGTTATAGTAAATCCTTTACCTCCTGCTGATGCAGGGCTCAATACTGCAATATGTCGTGGCGACAGCACTCAGTTAAATGCTACAGGAGGAATATCCTATGCTTGGAGTCCCTCTGCTTCAATAACTGATAACAGTATCAATAATCCAACAGCATTCCCCAATCAAACTACAACTTTTACTGTTACAGTAACTGATATTAACACATGTAAAAATACTGACAGTGTGACAGTTACAGTAAATAACAACCCTCTTATTACCTTTACTTCTTCAAATATAAGTTGCAATGATTATAATGATGGAACAATAACAGCCAATCCCTATAATGGATTGTTTCCCTATCAGTTTATATGGAGTACAACCCCGGTGCAAAATACGCCAACAGCTACCGGACTTTCACCTTATGTTACCTATACAGTCACAGTGACAGATGATAATGGATGCATGGCAACAGACAGCCTTTCACTGACAGAGCCCGAAGTCTTAAGTATGACTTTCAGTTTTACTGATGCTTTGTGTTATAACAGTTGTGACGGTGAGGCTGAAGCTATTGTTACAGGAGGTACAGTGCCTTATAATTATATCTGGTCACCCAATGGAACGGGAGGAAATACGCCATTGCTCAATACTTTGTGTGCTGAAAATTACACATTAACAGTGAAGGACAGTAATAATTGTGAAATTGATACTTCTTTTACCATCAATCAACCTGATATGTTGAGCTTTTCATTTAATACTTCAAATGTATTATGTTATAATGGGATGGATGGAAGTATTAATTTAAATAATAATGGTGGCACGGCACCCTACAGCTACCACTGGCAGCCTTCAGTAAGCACTGATACAAGCGCTTCTAATCTGTCAGCAGGAAATTATCAAATTACAATTACTGACAGTCATCAATGTGACACTGCACTGACAGTCACTATAACACAGCCTCCTTTGTTAGAACTTTCGACAAGTGGCAATGATACAGTATGTATCGGTGAATCGTTTATTATCAGCAGTGCTGCAAGCGGAGGTGTAACACCTTATACTTTTACATGGGATAATAATTTGGGAAATGGTGATACTTTCACTTTAACGGGCACACAAACAACTACTTACAGTGTTTTTGTCACAGATAGCAATAACTGTTTTACAACTTCACAGAATCTTGAAGTTTTTGTATATCCGGTTGTTAGTGTTACAGCCTATTATTTGGGAGACTCAGCAATATGTCTCAATAGCAGCACCCAGATTACAGCAGGTGCAAGCGGAGGTAACGGAGGACCTTATACTTATACATGGAGTGAGGGTATTGGACTGCAAAACCCACCAATACAAATAACTCCGTTATTAACAACAAGTTATATTGTCACTGCAGCTGATAATTGTGGTTCACCTGTGGGGACTGATACGATAACAGTAGTTGTTAATCCATTGCCGGTGGTTAACTTCAGCGCTTTAGACACTACAGGTTGTGAGCCTTTAGAAGTGTTATTTCATGACTTAAGTTATCTTGATATTGCATCATGGCATTGGCAATTTGGAGACCCCTTAAGTGGCAATTTAAATACTTCGTCTCAACAAAACCCAACGCATTTATACAGTCATTCAGGCACTTACACTGTTTCTCTGATGGTTTCAACGATTCATGGATGCACAGGAAGTGCTTTAAAAACGAATTACATAGATGTTTATCCCAGACCTACAGCTGATTTCACCTTTCATCCTCCGTTTGCTGATATAGAAAATCCCATGATTTATTTTTCAAATCAATCTTCGGGCGACTCTATATGGCTATGGAACTTCGGAGACCCAGCTTCGGGAAATCAAAACATATCCTATATAGAATCACCTACCCATTTATACACTATTCCTGACAGTTACGTTGTTTGGTTGACTGTATCGAGCAATAAGGGATGTCTTGATTCAACATTTAAAACCATCATTTACCGACCTGAGTACACTTTTTACATGCCTAATGCCTTCACTCCCAATGCTGACGGTCTTAATGATACTTTCGGACCCGAAGGTGTGGGACTAGACCTTGACGATTATCAAATGCACATTTATAACCGTTGGGGAGAACTGGTTTTTAAATCGCATGATGTCAATACCGGATGGGATGGCAAAATAGAAGGCACCAATAAATACGAGATGATGGGTGTTTATGTGTGGGTTGTTTATTTCACTAAAACAGCAGATTTTGACAAACATCTGTACCGATACACAGGGCATGTAACACTGATTAGATAGTTTATATATATTTAATGCTCTTTCGTATTAATAATTTTCGTACATTTGACAGTAAGTCAAACACATTTTTTATATTAAATTTTCATTCTTAAATTTAATGAAATTTTATTTTAAGTTTATTTTACTATTATTTCTGCACTTATTATTAAGCAGAAGTGTGTTTGCTCAATGTAACAGCTGCTCAGTGCGCATAACAAGTGGAACAAATCCCCTGTGTGATTCAACACAATTAGATTGGTCAACTTGGGTTTCGGTAAACGGGTCTACAGCAATAGGGACTATATCTTCTAATATAAGTGTTTCTGTGACCATGTCAACAGGAGGGCTATTTACAACATCGGAAATGTTTAACGGAGGTGTTTTCCCACCTCAGTATAATGTACCAGTAAATAACTTATCAATAGCAAATTCAAATGCCGGGTTATACACTTTTTGTTTCAGCAGTCCTATAATTGATCCACAAATTGCATTGGCGAGTGTTGGAAACCCAAGTACCACGGTACCAATTAATACTTCGGCGTGTTATGAGGTTATCTGGCCCGGACAAGGCATGACATACCCAAGCAATACAACATTAACAGGTTTTGAAGGATATACAATTATCAAATTTCCCGGAGAACATACGTGTATATCTTTCGACTATCTAATAAGTGAACATTACTGTAATCTGGCTTTTGGTATTATGGATACTAATTGTCAACAAATTATTCCTCCTGCAATATGCGCAGGGAGTTCTGTGACGCTCACTGCAACTGGAGCTACAACTTATACATGGTCTCCCTCAACCGGTCTAAATACTACTGTAGGGTCAGTTGTTACAGCAACTCCGCTTGTTTCAACAAAATATTATGTGACAGGTACTGGCAATAACTGCACAGCAGTAGATAGTATTATTGTAACTGTTAATCAACTACCTGTAGCATCTATTACCGGTGATTCTATAATATGCACAGGGGAAAGCACGACTTTAAACGCAAGCGGGGGTATAGGTTATCTTTGGAACACAAGTGAAACAAACCCTTCTATTTCAGTTTCTCCAACTGTAACAACAACCTATACCGTAACAATAACTAATGCCGGAGGATGCACAGGAACAGCAACAAAGGTTATAACTGTGAATTTGCCGCCTGTAGTTACCTTCAACAATTCACTCTCACAACAACCCATCACTTCTACTAACTACTTAATAACAGGAGGAACTCCGGCTGGCGGTACTTACAGTGGTGCCGGAGTAAATGGCACTAATTTTAATGCATCGGTGGCTGGTGTTGGCATTCATACTATTACATACACCTATACTGATCCAATAACCGGATGCATAGGTAGTGCTACTAATACAATACAAGTTAACGATTGTCAGGGTTTTCTAAACGGTGGATTTGAAATACCTTATCAGGCACCTGGAAACTATGCTTTGGTTGCCGATAATATTGTAACAGGCTGGAATACGACCGCTTCCGATCATCTTATTGAGATATGGGGAACAGGATTTAACGGTGTACCTTCTTATGAAGGTAATCAATTTGCAGAAGTGAATGCCACCATGTTTGCAGCTTTGTATCAGGATGTTCCATCAATACCTGGGGATACAATGCCATGGAGTTTTGCACATAGAGCAAGAGTGGGTATTGACGAGATAAAAGTTAATATTGGTCCTCCAGGGAGTACAGTTACTCAAGGCACCTTCTCATCTCCTACTACAGAATGGCAAATTAAAACAGGGGTTTATGTAGTACCTTCCGGGGTTACAACTACGCGTTTTGAATTTGAAGCAGTATCTACAGGCAGTGGTTCTATTTCAGTAGGAAATTTTATTGATGATGTCAAGTTTTCTACTGCTTTGGCATCAAACAATAGTGCTATATGTGCAGGCGATACATTAAACTTGTATTGCACACCTTTTGGGGCAGTATCTTTTCAATGGAGTGGACCTAATGGTTTTAGTTCAACATTACAGAATCCATCTATACCCAATGCAACAATAGCAGCATCGGGTGATTATACTGTAACGGTTACGAAAACAACTGGTTGTACTGCAACAGCTGTTACGACTGTGATAGTGAATGAAAATGTTGCAGCCAGTGCCTCCAGTAACAGTCCGGTTTGTGCAGGAAACTTACTTCAATTATCATGTAGCCCACCAACAGCACAAACCTATTCGTGGAGTGGGCCCAATGGCTTCGTGTCTTCATTACAGAATCCTGATATTTCGAATGTTACAACCAACGCAAGCGGTACTTATACTGTATCAATTACCAATATTTATGGTTGTTCAGACACTTCATCCGTTTCAGTCAGTGTGAATCAGTCTCCAACTGTGAATGCGGGACCTGATCAAATGATATGTGAAGGACTAAGCACCACATTAACAGCCTCGGGCGGAAATACCTACCAATGGAATGGCGGACCAGCAACAGTTACAAATTTTGTTACTCCGTCGGTTACAACAACTTATTCAGTAACAGCTTTTATAGGAAATTGCACTGATACAGATAATGTAACGGTGATTGTTTTAAATCCTATTCCTATTGAAGCCGGAGATGACACAACTATATGCGCAGGAGGCTCAGTGCAACTTAATGCCAGCGGAGGTCTTATGTATTCATGGACCCCTTCAACAGGTTTAAACAGCACAACAATAAGCAATCCTTTAGCCACACCTTTAACTACAACAACCTACTATGTAAGCTCACAGGTGCCTGTAGGTAATGTTATAATCAATGGTGACTTTGAGCAAGGTAATACCAGTTTTACTTCATCGTATCTCTTTACCCCTCCTCCAAATTCGACAGAAAGTCAATATTGGGTTGCACCCGGGAACCAGGTAGGTTCGTGGAACAGTGGCATGTTTTCAAACGGTGATCATACTACAGGAACAGGCAATTTTCTTATTGTAAACGGTGCTGGCACACCCGGAACAAATGTATGGTGCCAAACAATAGATGTAATGCCAAACACAGAATATGATTTTTCTACATGGGTCAGCTCAATGAATAACAACAGTCCTGCTATTTTGCAATTTTACATCAACGGATCACTATTAGGTTCCCCTTTCAATGCACCGGCTAACTGGGGAAGCTGGGCTCAGTTTTTCAGCATCTGGAATTCAGGAACAAACACATCAGCTGACATATGTGTCATAAACCAGAATACAAACTTTGGAGGAAATGACTTCGGTCTGGATGACATTTCATTTTCACCACTTTGCAACAGTTCAGATTCCATTGTTGTAACAGTAAACCAGTTTGCAATAGCAGAGGCAGGTCCTAATGTCGCCATTTGCCGTAGTGACAGCACTCAGTTGAATGCAAGCGGTGGCAATATATATTTATGGACACCTTCCGACTCCTTAACTTCAACAGGTATTAATAATCCGCTAGCTTTTCCAGATCAAAGCACCATTTATACAGTTACAGTCACTGATAATAATGGGTGTTCCAGCACAGATAATGTGACAGTTACAGTTAATAACAACCCGCTTGTTAACCATACACTTACCAATATCACTTGTAATGGATTGAATGATGGTACAATTACAGCAAACCCTTATAATGGATTATTCCCTTATAACTTTAGCTGGAGCACTTTTCCTGCTCAAACAACACAGACAGCAACAGGTCTGTCCCCCAATGTAAACTATACAGTCACAGTTACTGATGATAACGGCTGCACTGCAACTGATAGTTATATACTTACTGAACCTTCAGCCTTAAGTATGACTTTCAGTTATAGCGATGCATTATGTTTTAACAGTTGTGACGGACAAGCCGAAGCCATTGTAACGGGAGGCATCACCCCTTACAACTACATTTGGACACCCTTAGGGACAGGAGGGAATGTTTCAACCTTGAATACATTGTGTGCAGAAAACTATACTTTAACTGTAAAAGACAGCAATAATTGTCAGATTGACACTTCGTTTACCATCAGTCAACCAAATATGCAGATTTTTTCTTATGTTACTTCCAATGTGCAGTGTTTTGATGGCACTGATGGTTCAATTGCCATAAATAACAGCGGCGGAACTCAACCCTACTCTTACAACTGGTCTCCATCTGTAAGTAATGACACATCTGCTTCAAATCTTTCAGCCGGTCATTACGATATTACAATAACCGATAGTCATCAATGCGATACAATTTTTACTGTTACTGTAACACAACCTCCTTTATTAGAACTTTCAACAAGTGGCAATGATACTGTATGTATTGGTGAATCATATACTTTAAGCAGCTCAGCAACAGGTGGTGTCCTACCCTATGTTTTTACCTGGGATAATAACTTAGGGAACGGGGATTCATTTACTTTTAGCGGTTCACAAACAACAACATACTCGGTATTTGTGAGTGATAGTAACAATTGTTCAACTGTTTCTCAAAACATGGAAGTCTTTGTTCATCCGGTCATTGATGTTGTTGTTTCTTTTGCAGGTGATTCAGCATTTTGCCTCAACAACAGCACGCAGTTGTCTGCTGTAGCAACAGGAGGCAATGGGGGTCCCTATACTTACACATGGAATGCAGGTATTGGCGTACAAAACCCACCAATTACAATTACACCTTCACAAACAACCACCTATATAGTTACAGCTTCAGACAACTGCGGTTCTCCAACAGCAACAGATTCTTTAACAGTTATTGTGTATCCATTACCTGTGGTTAACTTTTCTGCCACTCCCATATCGGGTTGTGAACCGCTTCTGGTTTCCTTTACTGATTTGAGTTATGCTGATATAGCATCATGGCATTGGCAGTTTGGTGATTCGGGCAGTAATAATGAATCAAACCAACAGCATCCTTCACACACCTATCAAAATGATGGTATTTACAGTGTGATGCTTACCACCACCACAATCAACGGATGTACCGGCAATCTATTGATAAACAATTATTTAGAAGTATATCCCTTACCTAAAGCATTGTTCACTTTTCATCCTGATTTTGCAGAAGTTGAAAATTCAGATATTTATTTTTGGAACGAATCAACAGCTTGTGATTTATGGCGTTGGGATTTTGGAGATCCCTCTTCAGGCAACCAGAATTATTCATTTGAATGGGCACCCATGCATGTGTACAATGCGGAAGGCTCTTATACAATCTGGCTTGTTGTATCGAGCGATAAAGGCTGTCTGGACTCGACCTACAGCACGCTTATTTATCGTCAGGAAGAAACTTTTTATATTCCCAATGCCTTTACACCCGACAACGATGGCTTAAATGATTATTTCGGCCCCGAAGGTATAGGATTCGACATGAACGATTATCAGATGTACATATACGATAGGTGGGGTGGTCTGGTTTTTAAAACTGAGGATTTAAATTACCGTTGGAATGGCAGACATGCAGGAACTGGTAATGAAGAGCCAATGGACGTTTATTCGTGGATAATTATACTAAATACAAAAACCTATGATAAGCCAATGCGCAAATTTGTAGGGCATGTAACACTGTTGAGATAAGAAAAACAAGACCTACTGATTTTTCTCCAATCGTTTTTTCTCAGCAATTTTCTTTAATTCCTCATCTTGAATAGCTCTTGGCACAGGCTCATACTGATGAAACTCCATTGAATAATTAGCCCTGCCACTTGATATATTGCGTAACTGGGTCGCATAACCAAACATTTCCATCAATGGCACAAAACCATTGAGTTTCTGAGCACCTTTACGGAAACGTCTCATGGCTTCTATTTTTCCGCGACGTCTGTTGAGATTGCCGACTATATCACCTATATAATCATCAGGAGTATTGACTTCAACTTTCATAACAGGTTCAAGTAAAATGGGATTGGCTTTAAGGAATGCATTTTTAAAACATATAGAGGAACAAATCTGAAAGGCCATATCTGATGAGTCCACAGGATGATATGCGCCATCAAGCAGGGTAACTTTTACATCAACAATAGGAAATCCTGCAAGGATACCGGCATTGATAGTTTTCTGAATGCCTTTATTTACAGAAATGACAAACTCAGCAGGGATGGCACCCCCTTTAATTTTATCAATAAATTCATAACCTTTGCCTTCATTAGGTTCTATGCGTAACAACGTGCGGGCAAATTGTCCCTTGCCACCGCTTTGTTTGGCATGTTTATAATCAAAATCAGCTTCATGGGTAATAGCTTCACGAAAAGCCACAGAAGGTTGCCCTACTTCCACTTCCACATCAAACTCACGGCGCAGACGGTCGATAATAATTTCCAGATGAAGTTCACCCATGCCTGAAACCACTGTTTCGCTGGTTTCATCATCATACCTCATGTTAAAAGAAGGGTCTTCATTGGTCAATTTGCGCAAAGATTCTATCATTCTCTCCTGATCTTTTCTTTTTGCCGGATTAATCTTCAGTTCTATTACAGCAGGAGGCACATGAATAGATTCGAGAAACAGCGGATGTTCAGTATCACAAAGGGTGTCGCCTGTTTTGGTAAATTTCATCCCTATAAGAGCAACTATATCACCAGGACCTGCTTCACTGATTTCTTCACGGTCTTTAGCATGGATTTTCAAAATACGTCCTGTACGTTCGTTCTTACCTTTAGTGGCATTAAGCAACTGCATGCCACTTGTTAATATACCGGAATAAATACGGATAAAAGTCTGCTGACCAACAAATGGATCGTGGATGAGCTTAAATGCCAATGCAGCAAAAGGTTCTTTTCGGGAAGGATTTCTGCTTCTTGTTTTCTCTGCATCATCAATATCAATACCTACAATGGCACCCACATCTATAGGAGAAGGCAGATAGTCAATAACCGCATCGAGCAATAACTGAATGCCTTTATTTTTGTAGGCAGCTCCGCAAAAAACAGGAGTAATAAGTATTTTAAGAGAGGCTTCTCGTGCAGCCCTTTTAAGAATATCAGCAGGAACTTCCTTTTCGGCAAAATACATATCCATGATTTCCTCGTTATAATCAGCCAGTTTCTCAACTATTTGCATACGTGCAGCAGCAGCTTTTTCCTTATATACTTCGGGTATTTCGATTTCAAAACGCTCAAAATCCCTAAAGACATAGGCTTTTTGCTCAACAACATCAATAATACCGCTAAAACTTTCTTCTACGCCAATAGGAAGCTGAAAAGCCACAGCTCTGGCATCGAGATATTTATTCATCATTGACAAAACATCATAGAAATCGGCTCCTGTCCTGTCCATTTTATTGATGAACGCAATACGGGGCACTTTATACCTGTCGGCCTGGTTCCATACTGTTTCGGTTTGGGGTTCTACTCCGCCCACAGCACAAAACACTGCAATCATTCCATCTATTACACGCAATGAGCGTTCTACTTCAATGGTAAAGTCAACATGCCCGGGTGTGTCAATAATATTTATCTGTGAACCTTTCCAATGACAAGAAATGGCAGCAGAGGCAATAGTGATACCTCTTTCCTGCTCTTGTTTCATAAAATCCATTGTGGCTTGCCCATCATGTACTTCGCCGGTTTTTCTATTAACACCTGTAAAAAAAAGTATGCGTTCGGTTACTGTTGTTTTTCCGGCATCAATGTGAGCCGCAATACCTATGTTTCTGAGTTTTGTTAGTGACATTTTAAAAGAAGTTTGAAGTGTGAAATGTGAAGTGCTTAAAGTTAATTTTCTTTAATATTTAATTTTTCAGGGGAAGTATTTTCTTAATGACGTAATTTATTATCTAAAAAAACAGTTAAAATTTTCAAAGTTTATTAGAATCAGAGCCTCAAAGTGAATATTTCATTTTTTTTGCAAAGGTACTCATTTATTATAAAACAAGCATCTACAAAGGAAAAACAAATTTTTAAAAACAATAAATAAATTAAAAGACAAAGAATAGCAATAAATAATATTAGGCAAATAGGTTTGTTTTAGTGATAGAAAATTATAATAAAAAAATAAAAAATATTTTTTAATACAATATGAACATATTGAAATATGTTTTAATTTTGAATAAAATATAAATTAAATATTATAAATTCTAAAATTATTATTATGAAAAATACCATTTGCATTTCAACCTTTATTATTCTATTGTTTATTTCCCTTTCTGCAAAAAGCCAGTCAGAAATGATGGTGATTGAAGATGCTGTTGAATACAACGATTATGTTATCAAACAACAGGATAATATTGGTAATGAATTAAAAATTTTTATTGCCATTTTGAATGATACTGAATCCATAAAATCGAGTGCTGTTTCTGAACTTGACAATGTTAAAGATGTGATTAATCAGTCAATCAGAAATTTAAACAACTTGCAAACTCTTGACCCTGATTTTGAAATGAAAGAGAATGCTGTAAACCTGTTTAATTTTTATAAAAGAACAATGGAAAATGCATATGTTGAAATGGTTGATGAAATTTATTCTGAATCACCTGATGGAGATAGAATGAATGAAATTATTTCTAAAATTACAGAAGATGAAGCCATTTACGACAATGCATTTTTAGGAGCACAGCAGGATTTCGCTGATTATTATAATATCAGACTTGAATAAAATTTTCTTTTTTAAGAATTTATCATTTTTTCACCCAATTGGGCAACACATCCTTTTTAAAGAATTCTTTGTGCTTGTAAAGTGAGTCCATATTCAATCCGATGACTTGTTGTGCCTTTTCTTTTGAAGAAAAATCGGGCATTGCAATTGGATATTTAACACCTTTGTTTATAAGAATTTGAGCTAATAACAGGCGGGCTTCATTTGATTTTTGAATAGAGGTACTTAAGATTCTCAGAGCTTCAACAGGTGAATGAAAAGCCAATCCATTAGAGGCAGAAACATAATCCCAGCGCCATTGTGCCTGACGTATCAGACGCAGTACCGGTTTCATAGAAACCTCATCGGCACCTGCATCCCAGGCTGCTTTGGCTTCAAAATGAGTATTTGCAAGACTTTTCATTGCAAGGCGGCTAACATATTCGACCTTTCTTTGGCGTTCGTACACATTATTTCGCAATGTATCTTCGCTCTCTCTATGACACACCTGACATGATGAAGAAATATCATTTAAGGGACTTTGCATTTTATGAAACGAATATTTAGAGCCCCCTTCCCTTTTATAAGGCATGTGGCAATCTGCACAGGCTACACCCCTCTGGGCATGAATGCCGGTTTTATACAATTCGTAGTCGGGATGCTGCGCTTTTAACATAGGAGCTTTACTTAAAGCATGTGTCCAGTCGGAAAAATCGACAGAATCGTAGTAAGCTTCCATATCCTCAACGCTTGTGCCTTTGTCCCAAGGGAAAGTAAGATATTTTCCTTCTCCCTTAAAGTAATATTCGACATGGCACTGGGCACAAACCAGAGAACGCATTTCCTGGTGTGTAGCTTTTTCAATATCTTTTCCTTGTCTTTTGAAAGCTTCTACAAGCGCAGGGCGGGAAATATGCAAGGCCATGGTTTTGGGGTCGTGACAATCTAAGCAACCAATAGGATTCTGAATTTCGGGACCCAAGTCAACCCATTTGGATTTGTAAAATTCTTCAACGCCCATTTTATGCATCAGTCGCGGTACATCAGGACTTTTGCAAGTCCAGCATGTGGCAGGTTGAGGGACATCGGTTCTGAGAATGTTCTGAATATCTTCAATGGCATGGTAGTGGCCACGCGCCTGATTGTACTCTCTTGAAAAAGCATAACCGGCCCAAAGCACAACAAGCTCAGGATATTTCTTTAAATAATCAATTTTTGCACTTCCACCAAACTCACTGGCAAAAGTAGTGTCCAATGTTGCTAAATACGATTCATACTCACGTGGGAAATTTTCACCCCACACCTCGTTGCGGACTTCCCATTCAGGTATTTCTTTTACAAGCTGAAAATACTGTTGCGATTCACTGCGTCTTTCAATAATAGATGAGGCAAACAAACCGATGACAAAAACAACAACAACTGTGGCTAAAAAGATAACCCAATTGAGCCATGGGCGTTTCGCTGTAATTTCTCTTACTGACTTCATAAGTATTAATTATAGGGTTAGTGATTATTTTTTATTCGTAAAATCTGACAGCCAATCGGGTAAGACAGATTGCAAGCGAGGCACCAATGAATAAGGTGTAGAAGCCAATCCATTGACTGTGCCATGAGGTACTTCTCTGTGACAATCCCAACATCTTTTGCCTTTGCCTTTTTCGTGATTGTCGCCTGTAACTTCTACAATGCTTACCATGTCCACCATGTCGCGATGACATCTGATACAATTTTCCTGAACCACATTTACACCTGCTTCTTTAATCATGATTACCTGGGGTTCCCATCGCATGGTAAATATAGATGCATGCCTCATACCATCTTTGGCTTTAAAGAAATATGTTCTGAATATATTATTATGAGGTACATGGCAGTCGTTGCAACTTGTTACTTCTCTGTGTGAGCTATGGCTCCATGTAGCATACTGTGGATACATCACATGACAATTGATGCACGTTTTAGGATCATCAACAAGGTAAGTAGGAGCTTTTGAGATATGTATTATCAACAAGCCAATACCTACAATGATACCCGACAAAACAATAACAGCCAACCGCCACTTTTCGGGTGGGGTAAAAAAATTAATAATTTTAGAGATTATTTTCAAAACTTCTATAATTGTAATTATCAAATTATTATTACAAATATACATTAAAAGTTTATAATGACAAATTTATTTGATAATACATTAATTAAGCACATTCAGATGCATTAAATATTTATTAATATATGTTCATTTCGGGTTATTTTTTTAAATATATTTGCAACAGCAAAAAAGCAAACAAAAATCATTATAAACCATTCAATTAAAAAAATGAAAAAGCTTAGTTTATTATTAATTACGTTGATTATTATGACAACATCATGTTCCACAAAAAAAGAACAAAAAGAAGAAACAAACCCTTTACTGATGGAGTTCAATACCCCATTTAATGTGCCTCCTTTTGATAAGATTAAAAATGAGCATTTCAAACCTGCTTTTGATACTGCTTTTAACAGGCACGATGTAGAAATAGCTGCAATAGTTGATAATAAAGAAGCACCCACATTTCAAAACACCATTGAAGCCCTTGATTATGCAGGTGTTTTATTAAACAATATCAATTACATTTTCTTCAATCTCTTATCAGCAAACACCAGTGATTCATTACAAGCTATTGCACAGGAGATTTCACCTAAGTTGTCGCAACATTATGACAACATCATGCTTAACAAAAAGCTTTTTGAAAAGGTAAGCATTGTATATAAAAATAAGGACAACCAAAAGCTAAACCCCGAACAACTCCGATTGCTAGAAGAAACAAATAAAAGGTTTATCAGAAGTGGCGCTGCACTCGACGATCAGAAACAAAAACGCATGAGAGAAATCAATGAAAAACTTTCCACATTAACTTTAAAATTCGGCGATAATGTGTTGGCCGAAACCAATGCGTTCAAACTGTTTATTGATAAAGAAAGCGATTTGGCCGGTTTGCCACAGAGTTTGAAAGATGCTGCTGCTGAGGCTGCCAAACAGGAAAAGAAAGAAGGCCAATGGTTATTCACTCTTAAAAACCCAAGTCTGATGCCTTTCCTGCAGTATTCTGAAAACAGAGAACTGAGACAGAAAATGCTTAATGCCTATGCTTCAAGAGGCAACAATAAAAATGAATTCAATAACATTGAAAATATCAAAAACATTGTAAATCTGCGACTCGAAAGAGCCAATCTTTTAGGATATAAAAGCCATGCCGCTTATGTGCTTGATGACAATATGGCCAAAACACCCGAAAAAGTTTATGAATTGGTCAATCAGGTATTTAAACCAGGCCTTGCCACCGCAAAAAAAGAAGCCGTAGAGCTTCAGAAAATGATTAAAAAAGATGGTAAAACTTTCAAGTTAGAGCCTTGCGACTGGCGCTATTATACTGAAAAATTAAGAAAAGAAAAATATGATCTGGATGAAGAAGAAATCAGACCTTATTTTAAACTGGAAAATGTAAAACAAGGCATTTTTACGGTTAGTCAGAAATTATATGGCATCACCTTTACAATTATTAAAGACATTCCTGTATATCACAAAGAATGTGAAGTTTACGAAGTTAAAGAAGCTGATGGCAAGCACCTGGGTATTTTATACCTTGACTTCTTCCCCAGAGAAAGTAAAAGTGGTGGTGCCTGGTGTACCAGTTACAGAGATCAGTACAAAAAAGACGGCAAAGAAAGCAGACCTGTTATAAGTATTGTATGTAATTTTTCAAAGTCAACTGAGAACCAACCTTCATTACTTACTTATGACGAAGCCGAAACATTTTTCCACGAATTTGGACATGCTTTGCACGGACTTCTGTCAAACTGCACCTATCCTAGTTTGTCAGGGTCAAACGTATCGAGAGATTTTGTTGAATTGCCTTCTCAGATTATGGAAAACTGGGCTTCTGAACCTGAAGTATTAAAGATGTTTGCCAAACATTACAAAACAGGGGAAGTGATACCTGATGCCCTTCTTGAAAAAATGAAGAAAAGCTCTCTTTTTAATCAGGGATTTGCAACTACTGAATTCTTAGCCGCTGCTCTTTTAGATATGGACTATCACACAATGACTTCTCCTATGGAAATGGGTGCGGTTGATTTTGAAAAACAAGCAATGGATAAAATAGGGCTGATACCTGAGATTATTGTACGCTATAAAAGCACTTACTTTAATCACATCTTCAGCGGTGGTTATGCAGCAGGTTACTACAGCTACATCTGGTCAGAAGTATTAGATGCTGATGCATTTGGTGCCTTTAAAGAAAAAGGCATTTTCGATCCCGCTACAGCCCTTTCATTCAGAAAAAACATACTTGAAAAAGGCAATTCTCAGGATCCGATGGTATCTTTTATTAATTTTAGAGGCAGAGAACCGAAAATAGATGCATTACTCATTAAAAGGGGATTAAAATAATAAAATTGAATATTTTTAAAATATTAAATGGCATAAATAACTAAATTTGTATAATAAAAACAGAAAAATTTATGAAGATAACAATAGTTGGAACCGGCTATGTAGGATTAGTAACCGGCGCATGCTTAGCAGAAGTAGGCACAAACGTTACCTGTGTTGATATTGATGAAGTAAAAATCAAAAAATTAAATAATGGGATCATCCCTATTTACGAACCCGGATTAGAAACCTTAGTCAAAAAAAATTCAGAAAATGGCAGACTGACATTTTCTACAGATATTAAAGAAACACTGAATGAATGTGACGTTATTTTTATCGCCGTAGGTACACCACCCGATGAAGATGGCAGTGCTGACCTGAAACATGTAATTGCTGTTGCATCGCAGGTAGGCAAATACATGAAATCGTACATGCTCGTTGTTACAAAGAGCACTGTTCCTGTGGGCACAGCTAAAAAAGTGAAGGAAGCCATTCATACCCAGTTAGAACTGCGTGGAGAGAAAATACCATTTGATGTGGCCTCAAACCCTGAATTTCTTAAAGAGGGCGCAGCTATTGACGACTTTATGAAACCCGACAGAATTGTTGTGGGTATTGAGTCTGTGAAAGCTGAAGAAATAATGACGAAATTATACAAACCTTTTACACTGAACGGACACCCTGTCATTTTTATGGATATCCCTTCTGCTGAAATGACCAAATACGCAGCCAATGCCATGCTGGCCACAAAAATAAGTTTTATGAATGATGTGGCAAACCTGTGCGAGATAGTAGGTGCTAATGTTAACATGGTCCGTAAAGGTATAGGCAGCGACTCCAGAATAGGCACAAAATTCATTTATCCGGGCATTGGTTATGGTGGCTCATGCTTCCCAAAAGATGTTAAAGCACTTATTAAAACAGCTTCGGAAAATGGTTATGAAATGCGCGTTATAAAAGCCGTTGAAGAAGTTAATGACGACCAGAAGTCAGTGCTTTTCAATAAAGTAAAAAAGTATTTTAATAACGACCTTAACGGTAAAAATATAGCCATGTGGGGCCTTTCTTTTAAACCACAGACTGATGATATGCGTGAGGCCCCTGCAACAGTGCTTATTAATAAATTGATTGATGCCGGTTGCAAAATTAGAGTTTACGACCCTGAAGCCATGAATGAAGCCAAGCACATTATTGGCGATAAGGTGATCTATGCCAATGATAAAGAAGAAGCCCTTATTGATGCCGATTGCTTACTGCTGGTAACTGAGTGGAACAGCTTCCGTATTTTGAATTTTAATGTTATGGCCAAATTGATGCGTCATAAAGTTGTGTTTGATGGTAGAAATATATACGATGCCAAAGAGATGAATGAAAACGGATTTGAGTATTTCTGTATCGGTGTAGTGACCAAATAGGGAAAAGGGAAAAGATTAAAGAAGGTATAAGGGAATAAAGGTATAGAGGGAATAAAGGGAAAAGGGAAAAGTTTAAGGAAAGTATAAGGGAAATGTGATGATGTGTTGATTTTTAATCTGTGGCTATCTGTGTAATCTGTGGTTTAAATAAGAGCAAAGGGCGGAGAGCGGAGGGCAGAGGGCGGAGAAAAGAGGTATTGGAAAATAAAGATATAACAATCGAATTTCAAAGTAATAATAAATAATTTTTAGGTGAAAAAAAGAATTTTAGTTACCGGTGGAGCAGGTTTTATAGGCTCTCATCTTTGCGAAAGGCTTCTCAATGAAGGCAATGAGGTTATTTGCATCGACAACTTCTTTACTGGCTCAAAAGATAATATTGTTCATCTGATGAATAATCCTTTCTTTGAACTGATCAGGCACGATGTGACCATGCCTTTTTATATCGAAGTTGATGAAATCTATAATCTGGCTTGCCCCGCCTCTCCTATTCACTATCAGTACAATCCTATTAAGACTATTAAAACATCTGTCATGGGGGCCATTAATATGTTAGGATTGGCAAAACGTGTTAAGGCTAAAATTCTTCAGGCTTCTACAAGTGAAGTGTACGGAGACCCTGAAATACATCCGCAGTCGGAAAATTACTGGGGCAATTGCAATCCCATTGGCACCCGCTCCTGTTACGACGAAGGCAAAAGATGCGCTGAAAGCCTTTTCATGAACTATCATTATCAGAATCAGGTAAGGATTAAAATTCAACGTATTTTTAATACTTATGGACCAAAAATGCACCCCAACGATGGCAGGGTGGTTTCAAACTTTATTGTGCAGGCGCTGCAAAACGAAAACATAACCATTTATGGCGACGGTACTCAAACACGCAGTTTCTGCTATGTGGATGACCTTGTTGACGGCATGATCAAATTAATGAACACTGACGACAGTTTCATAGGGCCCATCAACATTGGAAATCCCAATGAATTCACCATCAGTGAATTAGCCAACAAAGTAATCGAACTTACCAAATCAAAATCTGAAGTGGTTTATCACAAGCTTCCCGAAGATGACCCAAAACAACGACAACCAAATATAGAACTAGCAAAAAAAGTTTTAAAATGGGAACCTAAAGTGCAATTAGAAGAAGGTCTTTTTAAAACAATTGAGTATTTTAAGAAAGTTATTTAACCTTAAAACCCAATTTCCATGAATGTTTTAGTTACTGGTGCCAAAGGTCAGTTAGGTTCTGAAATTCAAGAACTTTCGCCTTCATACAAAGCATATAATTTTATATTTACAGACATCGACACACTTGATATATGTAAATATGATGCATTTGAAAGTTTTATTAAAAAAAACAAACCTGATGTCGTTATCAATTGTGCTGCTTACACTGCCGTTGACAAAGCAGAAAGTGAAAAAGAGAAAGTTTATGCTTTAAATACAAATGCCGTGAAAAATATGGCTGAAATGTCGGCCAAGCATAAGTTTGTACTTGTTCAGATTTCAACAGACTATGTTTTTGAAGGTTTAAACTATAAGCCCTACACAGAAAACGATACTGCCAATCCTAAATGCATTTATGGTAAAAGCAAGTACGAATCGGAAATAGACATTATTTTTAACACCCGTAAAAGCATCATTATACGCACATCGTGGTTGTATTCCTCTTACGGAAATAATTTTGTAAAAACCATTTTAAAAGCAGCCAAAGAAAAGGGCAAGCTTGATGTTGTTTTCGATCAGATAGGCACTCCAACTTATGCAGCAGACTTAGCTAAAGCCATATTAGATGCATTACCTCAAATTGCAAAAACAAACAGTGTGGAGATTTATAATTTTTCAAATGAGGGTGTGGCTTCCTGGTACGATTTTGCGAAAGCCATCGTAGAAATTGCAAAAATAAAATGCACCATCCTTCCAATTGAAAGCAAGGACTACAAGCAGGATGCCCGCCGTCCGTTGTTCTCTGTTCTTAATAAAAGTAAATTTAAAAAGACATACAAGCAGGAAATACCTTTTTGGAGAGAAAGTCTGGAAATATGCCTGAACAAAATATCAAAAAGCAAATAATTCATGAGCAACGAAATCATTCAAAAAGCACAAACGTGGTTAAATGATGCCATAGACCAGGAAACTCAGAAACAAGTAAAACATCTTATTGAAAACGACATTGCAGAACTGACCGAATCTTTTTACAGGGATTTGGAATTTGGCACGGGTGGTCTCAGGGGCATCATGGGTGTAGGTACCAACCGCATGAACAAATATACTGTGGGCATGGCCACACAAGGATTGGCCAACTACCTAAAAAAGACATTGACCAGCCTTAGTGAAATAAAAGCAGCCATTGCTTACGACACACGCAACAACAGCCGCTATTTTGCTCAGATAACAGCAGAAGTACTTTCAGCCAATGGCATTAAAGTTTACCTATTTAACGACATCAGACCAACACCACTGTTATCGTTTGCTGTAAGAGAGCTCAAATGCCATACAGGCATTGTAATCACAGCCTCTCACAATCCTAAAGAATACAACGGTTATAAAGTTTACTGGTCGGATGGCGGCCAGTTGATAGCACCACACGACAAAAATGTGATTGCAGAGGTCAATTTAATCGGAGATTTCAAAAATGTAAACTTCAATAAAAAGAGCGAAAATATTATCAGCATTGGGGAAGATATAGACAGCATATACATCGGAAAAGTAAAATCACTTTCACTTTCAAAAGATATTATTGCCCAGAACAGCGGGTTAAAAATAGTTTACACCCCTATACATGGCACAGGAGTAAAGCTTGTTCCAAGGTGCCTGAGCGAATTCGGATTTAAAAATATTATGACTGTAGATGAGCAGAATATTTCTGATGGCAATTTTCCCACTGTTGAATCGCCCAATCCCGAAGAAGCCAAAGCCCTTACCCTGGCCATTGCAAAAGCCAAAGCCGTTGACGCCGACATCGTGATGGCTACTGACCCTGATGCCGACCGTGTGGGCGTGGCCTGCAAAAACGACAAGGGCGAGTGGATACTGCTGAATGGCAACCAAACAGCTTCTATCCTTATACATTACATACTTACCACCTGGGATGAAAAGCATTTATTCACAGGAAAAGAGTTTATTGTAAAAACTATTGTCACTACCGAGTTACTTACTGCTATTGCCCGACATTACAAAACCGAAATTTTTGATGTACTGACAGGGTTTAAATTTATTGCAGATACTATAAAGACAAATGAAGGTGTAAAAAAATTTATTGCCGGCGGCGAAGAAAGCTATGGTTATCTGATAGGTGACTTTGTCAGGGACAAAGATGCCGTCATTTCATGTTGTTTTATAGCTGAAGCTGCTGCCTGGGCTGCTGGCCAGCAAAAAACATTTTACGACATACTCACAGATATTTATGTAAAATATGGTTTTTACAAAGAAAGTTTGGTTTCTGTTACCAAAAAAGGCAAAAGCGGTCAGGAAGAAATTGCGCAGATGATGGTCGATTACAGAAACACTCCCCCTGTCGAAATAAACAACTCGAAAGTTGTTAGATTAATGGATTACAAAATAAGTGTAGAAAAGAATTTGCTTACAGGTGCAACACAAAATATAGTTCTCCCAAAGTCGGATGTATTGCAGTTTATACTTGAAGACGGCACCTTAATAACAGTAAGGCCTTCCGGCACAGAACCTAAAATTAAATTCTATTTCAGTGTCAAGGAAAAATTAAATAATAAAGACGATTTTTATACTGTTAATGCTATCCTGGATGCTAAAATCGATAATGTTATTAAGTCTTTAGGACTAAAATAATTTTTTATTAATGTTTATAAGGCTTTATAAATTACTGTTGCTGCATATAATATTATAATCGTTTGGCGAAGCATCTGCTTCGTCATCCTTTTACTTAATAGCATATGCAATAATAATTCAGTTTTTTGTTTGTATATATTTGTTTTTTGTTCTGTAGCAAATGCTTCGACCAACATTGAAGCAAGCCACAGATTTTCATATTAATAATTTGATTTCTATAAGTGTTCATTATGTCCCTTCGCTTAAAATACAGATTAAATTTATTAGAAATAAACAAAAGAAGAGATAGCCACAGATTCACAGATTTCAAAAGAAATGGCTATCAAAAATCAAGAGTTTTGGTTATTTTGAACGTTTCGAAATCTACCGGAAGAAAAATCTCAACATATTTATAATTAGATTCTTCGCTTCTCTCAGAATGACACATTTTAAGCTTTAGATACAACCAAGATAAAGTATCTGTGTTAATATATTTTGAATTATTCTGTAAATCTGTGGCAAATTTCTGTATTTTAGTGTCATATTTGGCTCCTTTAATACAGAGAACATATGAAATCACTTTTTTTACTTCTTCTTTGCTCTTTATCAATGAGTATGGCTGCTCAGGTTATACCCCAAAACCGCATGGTTGACTGGCACAATGCAGGCAATCATTTTGATTTCAGTTCTATAACCGACACTGTGGATGTAACAAGTTTCGGAGCAGTGGGCGACGGTGTTACAGATGATTACAACGCTATAAGCAGCGCCATCAGTTCATTGAATGGCAAACCAGGGGTCGTCTATTTTCCGGCAGGCACATATCTCATCAACAACAGCATAATCCTGCCCGACAGCACAGTGCTGGCAGGAAGCGGTGCAGATTTTACACTTTTAAAATTCAATTCAGGAGAAAACAACCATTGTATCACTGTTTCGGGTACTGCTTCAACAAGTATTCAAAGTGTTCAGGGTGGCCATTTTAAAAACTCAACACAGCTTAGTCTCGACACCATGGTGTTTGCAGCAGGTGACCTTGTGGAAATATCACAAACAGGTACCCAGCACATGACTTCATCATGGGCCTATGATTGCCTCGGGCAAATAATAAAAATTGACTCTGTCAATGGCAATGATATCTTTCTGGCATCGCCTTTAAGGATGGATTATCAGGACGCATTGCAACCCCGTATCAGGAAAATAAATGCTAAAAATGCCATTGGCATTCATTGTCTGAAAATTGAAAGAACAGACTCAACAGGCAGTCAGACCTCCAACATCTTTTTTAATTATGCTTACAACTGTGAGATTTTTGGCGTGGAAAGTTATAAATGCAACTTCAGTCATTTTGAAATTAATAAATCAACTAACATTTCTGTCAGAAATTCATACCTGCAACATGCTTTCAGCTATGGTGACGGCGGCAAGGCATACGGCGTGTGTGTACATGCCACGAGTGGTGAGTGCCTGACAGAAAACAACATTTTTGAGCACTTGCGGCATTCTATGTTGCTGCAATCGGGTGCCAATGGCAATGTGTTTGCCTACAACTATTCCAAAGAACCCTACTGGACTGATGTTACCTTACCTGCCAACTCAGCAGGCGATATGGTACTGCATGGCAATTATCCCTACGCCAACCTTTTTGAAGGCAATATCTGCCAGCATATTGTCATAGATGACTCGCACGGCAAAAATGGTCCCTTTAATACCTATTTGCGCAACAGGGCTGAGCTGTATGGTATTTTCATGAACAATGCCCCAGCCACTGACAGCGTTAATATTGTGGGCAATGAGGTAACCAATACAACTTTTTTAATGGGATTATACTTCCTGCAAGGGGTGGGGCACTTTCAGTATGGCAACAATATCAAAGGCACTATAACACCCGGTGGGACTTCTGCTTTAAATGACACTTCTTATTATTACACCAGTCTGCCCCATTTCTGGAACTCAAACGCCAACTACCCTCCTGTCGGCCCGCCCGTAATCTATAACACCTATCTAAATCCTGCCAAAGAAAGGTATTTATCGGGCACTGAACTGGCCACCTGTACTGATACAAGCTTTATTACATTAACTAAACAAAATTTTAAAGAAAATACCAATACTTTTGAAATCATCAGTTATTCGATGAGTAAAGAAAAAAACAGCTTGGATATAAGCCTCAATGTCAAAAGCATAAACAAAATAAAAATTATTGTTTACAATACTCTGGGCATCGTTTTTCAGAGTATTGAAGTCACACCCTCATTAGGTAGTAATCATTTGTTAATACCATTAGATAGCAAAACTGGCAATGCCATGGTTTTTGTTTCATTCATACAAGAGGTAAATATAAAGACATTGAAGTTTGTTGGTTTATAGGTCATTAGAAAATATATTTTTATAAAAGAAAACTTTTCATTTTTGTTTATTATAACGTTTATTACCTTTCCTGGCTTGTCCAATTTAGTGCGGCTTGTCATTACTTTCGTTTCACAGCTATATTAATATTGTTTTGTCACAGAATTTGTTTTGCTTTGCTACAAATTCATGTGCCAAAACATTTTCTCACATTTGTTTTGCCACGGGTTTCACCCGTGGTTACAAATATTGCAGTCCGCTGGACTGCTATCAGTATCATTCAATGACCAAATATTAATGCACAAACTATCTGGCACTTTAGATTTTCAAAACTTCTATCGCATGTGTGGCAATGAATTTTACGAAAAGCGTGAACGGCCTATTAAAAATTTGTGTTTCAAAATTGAGGATTTCTTTACACAAATATAAAATCATTTCTAGGTAATATAAAGCAACCAACGAGTGAGGATATTGGATGTTTTTTAAACAAGAGATTCATCCCGAACGGCTTTGGTTGCGCCAGTAAAGAAATCTGATAATTTTAGCAAATTTTTAATAAGCCTTGACTTTTGCTCTACTTTGCGTCAAGGCAAAGTAGAAATATATAAAAAAATATAAAACAACTTATTATTTCTTAGTGCGGCAAAAACATTGTTTTGAAAACATAAAATAATGATAATGAGCAAAGTAGAAAAACACAGAATTTTGGGCGGACAAGTCAGGAGTGTGTTGGGTTTTAGGTCATTAGAAAATATATTTTTATAAAAGAAAACTTTTCATTTTTGTTTATTATAACGTTTATTACCTTTGAATAAATTTATTTCTATATGAACCGCTTATATTTTAAATCTATATTTCACCTGTTTATCCTTTGTGCAAGCTGTATTTTATCTGTCAGCAACCTTTCTGCACAAGAAAAATACTGGGTTTATTTCACCGATAAAAAAAATGTCAGCTTTGACCCTTATGCTTATTTCGATGCCAAAGCCATAGAAAGAAGGGTTTTAAACAATATTCCACTGGCTGAATATACCGATTTCCCATTGAATGAAAACTATGTTGAAACCACCTTGCTGTATGCCGATTCCATTTCTCAGGTCAGTCGCTGGTTTAACGCGGTGGCAGTGTATATGGCATCATCGCAGGTCGAAAATGTGCTACAACTTCCTTTTGTGCAAGGTGTGGAGTCCATTGCCGGAAGCAGTGTGACAGCACAATATGACGAAAGCAAAGACGAATCTCCTTCAGGAGATGAAAATCTTTTAAAAGAACAGCTCGAGCGCATGAAAGGCCAAGTGTTTATAAATGGTGATATCAATGGCAAGGGGGTAAGGATTGCCGTATTTGATGCCGGTTTTCCTCATGTTGACACCCATGAGGCATTTGCCCATATAAGAGATGGCAAGAGGATAATCAAAACATGGGATTTTGTCAGAAACAGGGAATATGTGTATAAGTATTCTTCACATGGTGCCATGACCTTATCGTGTATTGCCGGTAAGTACAAAGGCACACCCATAGGACTGGCAACAGAAGCTGAGTTTCTGCTGGCGCGCACCGAAAAGTCGAACAGTGAGCCATTTTCCGAAGAAGAAAACTGGCTGGCTGCCGCCGAATGGGCCGACAAAAATGGCGCTGACATCATCAGCAGTTCTCTGGGCTATACCAATAACCGATATTTCCAGAAAGACATGGATGGCAAAACCTCCTTGGTGTCGAGAGCGGCTAACATGGCCGCAAGCAAAGGCATGCTCGTGGTAAATGCTGCCGGCAATGAAGGCTCCTCAGCATGGAAATTTTTGGGTGCACCTGCCGATGCTGACAGTGTACTCACAATTGGCGGTATTGACCCACAAACTAATTACAAAATAAATTTCAGTTCTTACGGGCCTACTGCCGACAAGCGCCTCAAGCCCAATGTATGTGCTTTTGGAACTGCCTTCGTTGCCGGAAAAGAGGGTTTTACATCAGCTTCAGGTACCTCTTTCTCCTGTCCTCTTGTAGCTGGCTTTGCTGCCTGTGCCTGGCAAACCAACAGAAGCCTCAGCAACATGACCTTGTTTAAAGAAATTGAGAAATCGGCCGACCTGTATCCCTACTTCGATTACGCCCACGGTTATGGCGTGCCCCAAGCCACCTATTTTACCGAAAAAAATAAAAAATCTGTTAACGCCAACTTTTCTTTTGCCCTCACCGACACTACGCTTGAAATTAATGTCATAAAGGTTGAAAACGAAGAAACAGGCATCTACGATGAAAAAGATGTCAAGGAGAAACTATTATTTTACAACATTCAAAACCCCGATGGCAAGCTCGAAAAATACTATGTCATTCAGGTTTATGATGTGAGAGCCGTTGAAATTGATTTAAAAAGTTTAAAAAAAGGACAACGTATAAATGCCAGTTATAAAGGATTTTATAGTACTTATCAATATTAAACAAATATGAAAAAATATCTGATTTTCATTTCTATTCTTTTCCTGGGACTCACCCTAAAATCGCAGGAAGTATTGCTCTCGCAGGACGTGAGCGGAGATACCATAGTTAAGAAAAACGGTCCCAACCTCAGAAACTACAGTCATTTCTACCTGTCGTTGGGATTTGCGGCCGACCAGGCTGAAAAGGGCGCCAAGATTAATTATGGACGTTCGAGCAATTTCGACTTTGGCTACCGTTACAAGTTGAAAATTTGTAATCATTATGCCATGGGCACTGACTTGTGGTGGGGCACCAATGGGTTTAACATGAAACAAGCCAATACCAAAATATTGCCCGACACGCTTATCAACGACAAAGAGAAATTTACATTTTATCATTTCGGGCTGAGTTATTACAACCGCATAAATTACGGAAAACGGGGCAATCATGTAGGTAATTATATTGATGTGGGCGCTTATGGACAGTGGATTTACAGTCTGGTGCACTACACAAAAAATAAAATGCCCAATGATAACATCGTTGAAACCTATACCAAAGGACTAAACTATTACTTTCCGTTTGTATGGGGTGTCAATGCCCGCATTGGATTTAACAGGTACATCATCACAGCCTCATACCGCATGTCGGACTATTTCAAAAGCAGCTACAAATACCCTGAATTGCCACGTTTGAGCGTGGGTGTGCAGGTCGGGCTTTTTTAATTGACAATGGACAATGGACAACGGACAATTGAGAATGTGAGAGACTATTCATTAAAGAGTGCCCCAATTCCCATATACTCCCAATTAACATATTCCTCTTTTACACCCATACCTTATTTCCCTTATACCTTTATACCCTATTCCGTCCTTTCCATAAAATATTTTTCACAATAGTTTTGGTATTAATCTATTTTATTTTAAATTTGTACTTATTATTAATTGTTTAAACTAAAATTATTACTTATGAAGAAACTTTTTACCACTCTTTTTGCTACTGCTTATGTAGCTTTCAGCTTTGCACAGGCTATTCCTAACAACGAATTTGAAAATTGGTCTGGAGGCAAACCTTTAGAATGGGATGGCCCAAATGTTTTTGGAACAAATACAGTAAATGAGGAAACTGCTTCTCCTCAAAGTGGCTTAAAATCAGTTAAAATTGAAACTAAGACAATTCTAGGACAAACTATTCCTGGTTTTATAACTTTAGGTACTTTTGACCTTGCCTCTCAATCAATTTCCGGAGGTGAACCATTTCCTCATCGCCCAACTTTTCTTAAGGGCTATTACAAATGTGAACCAGCTTCTGGAGATCAGGGTTTTATTGGTGTAGGTCTTTCTAAAATTTATAGTGGTGTACGCGATACAATTGGTAAAGGTTTATTACTTTTCCCTACAGCTGTTACAACATGGACACCCTTTGAAGTAGCTATTGACTGGACAAGTCCAGATGTTCCTGATAGTTTAAATATAATTATATCTTCTTCAAATCTTACTGTTACATCTGTTGTTGGCAGTAAATTTTGGGTTGATAGTCTCTATTTTGAAATTGGTTCAACTGTAGGAATTGATGGTAAAGAATCTATTCCTTTTAATGTATCAAACTGCTATCCTAACCCTGCTAAAGATTTTTCAAAAATCAACTTTTCAGCACCTGAGAAAAGTGTTTATGATTTCAGAATCATTAATTTAATTGGTATAGAAGTTTACAAAACACAATTCAATGCAAATGCTGGTCTAAACTACTTCAGCTTTTCAACAGCTGAATTACCTGCAGGCATTTATATGGTTAATCTGAGTAACGGGTCAAATAATCAAACTAAATCCTTAGTTATAAACAAATAAAACATTTTTTATCAAATTATTAAACCCTCTTTATAAATTTATGAAGAGGGTTTTTTTTATTAAATAAAAATTATATATTTACAAAAAAATTAAATTTAAAATTTATAAATATGAAAAAGTTAAGTCTGTTAATGTTCATTTTGTTTATTAGTTTTTATTCTATTAATACTTTTGCGCAACCATGCGTACCCGGCAACTACACAGCCTCCGGCATATACCCCGACAGTGTTCCAGGACTGCCAACAGCTTACGTGGATTCTTCTTATAATACAATAATAACTGTTGTAGTACCCACAGATACATTCATGTTTGCACAAACACTGGTTATAGACTCCATAGGGGTCTATTCAGTAACCGGTTTCCCAGCTGGCTTTGCATATAGTACCAACCCAACCAACGGCTACATACATGGTGGCGCATCGGGCTGTGTGCTGATTACAGGCACTCCGACATTAGGACAAGTAGGTACCTACCCAATTAATATTACTATGGAAAGCTGGGTAAATGGTATTGCGCAAGGGTTTCTCGATACTAAAACGGCATACTATACAATAAATGTTACTGTCCCTGTAAACATTAATAAAATTGAAAGTACAACAGCAGAAGTTTTCAATTATCCCAATCCCTTTACCAAAGAAACAACTTTTTATTTTACTTCATCAGTATCAGAACAGGTTTCTTTAAGTATTTACAACAACATCGGACAAGTCGTTTACCAACAAAATATAGATGCTGTTAAAGGAGAAAACAGTCAGGATGTAATACTCAATATAGCCGATGGTCTTTATTTCTATACAATTGCAGGTAAAAATACATTTTTGAAAAACAAAATGATAATAAGCAATTAATGATTTTTACTGTTACCATACTGGGAAGCAGTTCGGCCGTTCCTACTTCTAAAAGGGCTCTGAGTGCTCAAATTGTTCAATATGAAAATCAATTATTTTTGATTGATTGTGGCGAAGGCACACAGATGCAGATGCGCAAATACGACATCAAATCTGCCCGCATCAATCATATTTTCATCAGCCATCTTCATGGTGATCATTACTTAGGTCTTATGGGACTTCTGTCAACACTGCACATGATGGGCAGAAAAACGGATCTTCACATTTATTGTCCACCGGAACTGGAAGAAATTATTGAAAGTCAGAAAAAAATTGCAGGCACATTATTTTCCTATCAGGTTTTTTTTCACCATCTAAACAATGAGAATGAAGGGGTGATCTTTAAGGGAGACAAGCTGGAGGTTTCATCAGTAATGCTTCATCATCGCATACCTACCTTTGGTTTTATTTTTAAAGAAAAAGATAAAGAAAAGAAAATATATAAGGAAGCCATCATTGCTTATGGTTTAGATTTCAAGGATATTGTGAACATTAAGAAAGGTGAAAAATATATCGATAAAAATGGCCATGTTGTGCCCACCGAAATGCTTACCTATCCCGAAGTGCCATCCAAAACATACGCCTATATTTCAGATACAGCCTACTATGAAGAAATCATAAAAAAGATTAAGAATGTTGATTTATTGTACCACGAAGCAACCTTTGCTGAAGAAATGAAAAAAACAGCTGCGGAGAAATTTCATTCTACAGCACTTGAAGCGGCAACTATAGCAAAAAAAGCAAATGCTAAAAATTTATTAATAGGTCATTTTTCGGCCCGTTATAAGACTCCGGATGTATTGATTTCTGAAGCACAATCGGTTTTTGCAAACACTGAGAGCGCAGAAGATGGAAGTGTTTATAATGTTTAATGATTAATGGTTAATGATTAATGGTTTATGATTAATGGTTTATGATTAATGGTTTATGGTTTATGGTTTATAATATATCTGAAGAAAGTTCGTTATTCAAAAAAATGAAAAAATGAAAAACATAATCACCTTAACGCTGATACTGACTGTTTTAATTTCCTTTTTTGGTTGTAGAAAAGACGATGCTGTTGATGACAGCAACAATAACAGCAATATTTTCTATGCTGCGGTAAATAAAGAGTTTGTATTAATTTCAAATGTTGACTCATTACAGGCAAGCAATGATACAATATCCGAACATGTTGACAGCATTATATCTGGTTTACTGAATGAGCAGATAATTTCAACCGGACTAAAATCATTTGATTTGAATAGTGATAATGTCGTTGATGTTCACTTCGAAATTATTGATTTGAATTTATTTAACAATGGCAACCTCCCCTCTTACCTCGATTCCATGGCTGCACGTGTGGGACCTGTAAACATTCAGGTTCTCGATAACTCAACTTATGGCTATCCTGATGCCCTTGACGAAAATACCGCTATAAAGGAAACCGGCAACTGGTCTCATAATATAAGTGTTATTGGCACTTTTATGAATGCGGGAAAGTTTAACGGTCATGGTGAAAAATACCTCGCCATAAGGCTCGTCAATAACACTGCATTCAATTATGGCTGGGTAAAATTATATTGCAGCGAACACAATGACACCTTAAGGATTATTGAATATGCTTATAATAAGGTTACAGGTAGTGAGATTAAAGCAGGCCAGAAAAACTAAAAGAATTGACTTACAAACTGTATTTTCTGTATATATCAAGCACTTGAGGCATTACAAGAACAGTATCATCATTAACAATAACATCATCCACTTTTTGTAATTTTAATTCATCATCTGTTTGATTTGAAAGACGTTTGAGAACTGTGTTCCTGTCACATTTATCGCGGCTCATCACCCGTTTAACTTTAACTTCAAAAGGTGTATAAACCAAAACTGTTTTATCGAAATATTGGGTTAAATCTGCCTCAAAAATCAAAGCCGATTCAAAAATGACAAATTTATCCTTGCTCCTACCGTTGCAGTATGTCAAAAAATCATGCATAACTTTGGGATGAACAATTGCGTTTAGTTTATTCAAAGCTTCCTTGCTTTCAAAAACAATTTTTGCCAGGGCATTTCTGTCAATGGCTCTATTTTGAATTACAGTTTTTCCAAAAACGACATGGATTTCATCAACAATATTTTTATCGGACAATATCGAATGTCCAGCCCTATCAGCATTATAAACAGGTACATCAAGTATTTCAAAAACACGGGCCACCGTTGACTTCCCAGAACCTATATTACCCGTAAGCGCAATCTTAAGCATTATTTAATTTTAATAAATTCAACTTCCTCCGGAGAGATGTTATTGATTTTTACAAACGGTGGAACTTTTTCAAGGATAACAGGCATGAAAGTGTTGTTGTTTATATTAGAAATATCAACTGACATTATAAACATATCAGAGCTAATACTTTTATAATCTTTGATAGCCACCATAAAAGTAACTTTGGCATTATCGGGGAAAATTTTGATATTGTCATTTAATTTATTTACTGGAAGAACAATAGGAATTTTCAACTCCTTCTCGGTAAATTTCTCTACAGGAATATATATTTTCACACTTTTGTTTGACAAATGGTAATTAAAATTACTGCATTGTTTGAGAGATAAAAAATCATCTATAGTAGTATTAATCGTCCCAAAATCAATACTGTCTGTTTCAATAAAGTTTATTTTTTCAATTTTTGATTTGCTTCCAAGAACATAAACACTGTCGGGTTCAATTTTAATATCACCGTACAAGAAATACTGTTTTTCTAATGTATAAGTATATAAAGCCCTGACAGGTACCTTTTTACTATAAGCATAATCCATTTCAATTGACAGCACTTCTGGAGATATACTGACTATATTTTTTACGATGGGAAACTTAAGCAGCACCAGGTTATTGACATAACTTTTAAGATCCACATTCCCAAAAAAATGATTTTTGGGGTTTTTATTGAACTTGATATTTGAAAGATTGATATTAATTCTTTCATATTTTGAAATTTTATTGGAAAGCAGCTTCAGACCATTGGCTTTTAGTGTGATTCTGAATGAAGTATCAGCCTTGGTTATAAATTTATCCTTAGGCACATTGATAAAATCAACACCCACTTTTACAATGACATTATAATCCTGTGAAAACTTAATAATAAGCCATATCAGCGACGAAAAAAACAAACAAACCAAGAACACATAAATGTTGTATCTCGATTTGTTCTTAAAACGTTTTTTTTTATTTGAATTGGTTTCTTTATCCAATGGTAATCATATTAATGGGAAAAAGAGCATTCAAAAGATAAATTTATACTAAAAACAGTAACATTGGAATAATGGAATAATGGAAATGAATTATCCTAACAACATTCCAACTTTCCATCTTTCCATTTTTCCAAATTTTATTACATATTCTAAAAAATATTCAACAAAAACTACTGCTTTGCGGCAATAGTTTCACCATTCATTGCAACCGCTGACTTTTCAATACGGAGGTGTGCCTGACCTTCAACTTCAATAGTATAAGTGGTTTCCTGTTCTTCAACTATTTTACCATGAATACCACCAATAGTCACTATTTTATCCCCTTTCTTTAAGCTTTCTCGGAATTTTTTAAGTTCTTTGGTTTTTTTCATTTGTGGACGAATCATAAAAAAGTAGAAAACCACAATGATAAGAATTAAAGGTAAGAATGCGCCGATGCCGCCGCCACCACCTTGGGCTCCACCGGGGTTGGCCATTAACAGAATGTTTAGTAAATTCATTTTTTTAATTTTAAATATTAATATAATTGATTAATTTTCAGGTACAACAACATTGGCCTTAATGGTTATGACCGTTGTATTGGGTTGCGTATTAGATATTATTGAAACACGCTGACTTTGGAAACCTCTTTTTCCGGCACTGTTAAAAGAAACCTCAACAGCACCCTCTTCTCCGGCTTTTATAGGATTTTTGGGATAACTTGGCACTGTGCACCCACAACCTGCATTAGCTGATGCAATAACCAAATCCGACTTTCCGGTGTTTTTAAATTTAAATGCAAAACTGATCTTTTCGCCCTGAATAATCTGCCCAAAATCGTGTTCCAGAGAAACAAATTTAATAACAGGAATAGCAGTTGTATCTCCTGTTCCATCTGCTGTAGAGGGGTTATTTACAACTTCGGTCGATACTTCATCTTTCTTTTCAGCATTGTTGCATGAAGCAAATGTTACAATGGCGATCAGCAAAACCAAACTGTAGAAATAGGTTTTCATAATTTTTTTTTATATAACGGCTGCAAAAATACAAGTTTTTTCAATAGAAAAAATAATAATGATTAATGTTTAATGATTAATTATTAATGGCAATGGGAAATAACACCAACGTTAATTTTAAAATTGTATCTATATAATGGGAAGATGGAATAATGGGATAATGGAATAATGGGAAATTGTTTTACAAAACCTTATATATGCCAAAAGTAAGATAGGTAAAGCCATAGCTCAGTTCAGCATACATGCCGAATGTAGGTGTAGAGATATATTTTCCGCCGGCAAAAACATAAGCTAAAGGGTACACTCCATTGTAATTTGTTGGATAATCATTAGAGGTAGCAAAAGATGGGTCATTAAATTTGATGGCATTGATGCCTCCAAACACACCGGCATAAGGAATAAACTTCTTGTCGTTAAAATAATAAAGATTGAACCTGGCCATGGCTCCTACAACAATGTTATTCCAAGTAGCAGTCTTTCCTTGTCTTTCACATTCAAGGTATTTGTACGAACCCGAAAGGCCCAGAGAAATAGAACCTACACTGTCGAATGCAAAAAAACCTCTTTCAATGCTTGCTGTAACGGCAGGAACAGACCATATATCATTATATATTTTCTCGAATTTATAAGGCCAGCCCAGTCCCATACCAAAGTTAATATGCACAGTATCTTTAGCTAAAGCCTGAGCTGACAACGTGTTTGAAACAATTACAAATATTAAAACAGATAAGATATTTTTCATACCTATATATTTAAAAAACAATGATAAAATTAGTAATTTAAATTATATATTACAAAAATATTTCGTGCAGCTCTGTAAAATGAGCAAAAATAAAATCAGCTGCAGGGAAAGTACCTTGCAGGTTGTTCTCATTAAAAAAGAAAGTTGTCATGCCTTTGAGCTTTGAGGGTTCGATATCTTTTTTGTAATCATTGCCAAAAAAAGCAATGGATGCAGGGTCTAAATTTACCTCCCTGATGATGTATTCAAAAAACAAGAGGTTGGGTTTTTCCACGCCAATGTCCTTAGAGGTAAAAAATCGGGAGAAATGCTTGTCAATACCTCCTCTGTACAATGCTTTTATCATCATATCGGTGGTTGAAAAACCCGAATTGGAGGCCACCATCAGGGGATATTTCTCATAGCACAAATTCAAAAACTCTTCAATGCCCTCAATCAGAGCCACTTCATCCCAATAGCACATAGGACCGTCTTTATCCTTAAAATCACGCATAAGGGTATCGCCCCAGTCGAAGAGGAGAAGCTTGAGGGGAGAAAAGAGAGGATTCATGTTTAATGTGTTTTAAAAAAAGTGACTAAAGTGAGCTAAAGTTCATAAAGTGAGCTAAAGTACTTAAAAGGCACTAAAATACAAAAATAACTGAATGTACTTAAAAATTGTGATACTATCCATAAAGTACGAAACAGAAAAGAGGCTGAAAACGCATTTAAGCAGCAACTTCATTTTATTTCTTTTAATATTTCGTCTTCTTCGTTTTTATTCAATTCTTGCGTTCTTGTACATTGATGTGTCCAAAAAGTTTTATTATCAAATGACATTCTTTTCAAATTAAAAGTTAATGCTAATTCATCAGTATTCGTCGCATATATAAAATATTTCATTCCTGTCTTAAAAAGACACCCACAAGCCGCTCCAGTAGGTGGTGACAAAATTGTCAATGTATCAAATACAACTTTACCTTTGAATATTTTTTCAACTTTAATTTCATAAACTGCTGTTGGCATTTTTCTAAAACCATCTAAAAGAGATGAAGTATCTCCCGATGTTTTAATCCCAAAACTATCGATATTTGAAGTTAATTTCCTTGAAACAACTTGTCCACAAAAAACAATATCTGAATGTGCAAAACTTGTTTTAACAGATAACAAATCAACACCAACAGCCAAATGTATCAAAACTAGCACTTAATGTCAAAATAAAAGTAAAAAAAATATTTGTAAAATATCGCTTCATAAAAGTTGCCGCTAACTTTAATCTTTAATCACTTCCCCTTGCCGCCGCCGTCAGGTCTTCAAACTTAAGTGCACTTTAGGCACTTTAGCGCACTTTAGCGCACTTTAGCGCACTTTAGGCACTTATCACTTCTTTCTTATAATAAAAACATTCTCAATTATATAGAAAATAGAAGAGAGAAAATATTAAATAGAAAATATATAGATTTCGTTTTCATTAATTTGCATTCCAATTTTCTATTTACTATCTTCTATTTGCAATCTTCTATTTGCTATCTTCTATTTACTATTTGCTATCTTTAATTATATAAAGGCAGGTAGCTATACTTCTTCACATAATCCATCCCTTGTTGCAGGAAGTCGGTTGGGTATTCTACTTTGACGTCAATAATTTTATCTCCTTCCATCACGGGAACCAATACTGGATTGATAAATGCGCCATAAGGAGCAATATTGAGTTTTTTCCATCTTTCAAGTACTTCTTTGTGAAGCTCAGGGTCTATCCTTACAGCATAGGTTTCAATCAGGGCTTTACCGGCTTTATAATCGCCTTCCGATTTTATACGCTGAACCTCTTTAAGCATTTCACCAAAAATAGCTCTTAACTTATCGTAATCATTAATCACAAAATAAGTTTTCTTGTCTTTTATTTTCTTTTCAATCACGTTATCTCCCTGACCTTTATCAAAAGCCCATTGGGCAATCAGTTGGCGGGCTCTCATGTGGGCTTGTTCAATGGTTTTGCCCAATTCTATGCGCACAAGCTGTGTCATCAAACCATTGCGAATGTAGCTGTCGTACTGAGCTCTGCCTGCCTCAACAGAGTCCATCAGGCCCAACTCAACCATTTTAGGATCCGTAAGAAAATACAAACCCACCAGTTCTGCCCTGGATTCTTCGAGGGGAGATGCATAGTTTTTAAGCGTTTCGGAAGGGTCGGCAACCCCTTTTTTGAGCTGACCGGAACCATGACCAATAATCTCGTGCAGGTCGGTGTGCAATTCTCCTGAAACGGAATTATACTTTTTAGCCCTTGCAATTTCTTCTTTTGAATAAGCAAATTCTTCCAAAGCACCTGAATTTTTAGATGATTCACTGTATGAATGTACAAGATTTGAAATGGTAACTGACTTGGAACCATGTTCAGCTCTTATCCAGTCGGCATTGGGCAGGTTAACGCCAATAGGAGGCGTGGGATAATCGTCGCCTGCCAAAGTTACCACGTTAATGGCTTTGGCATTTATACCTTTGGCTTTAGCTTTTTTATAGGCAGGGTCGTAAGGCAAATGGTCTTCAAACCACTGGGCATTGTCAGAAATAAGTTTGGTACGTTTGCTGGCTTCAAAATCTTTAATTGACACCATCGACTGGAAAGAACCTTTTTTACCCAGCGGATCGCCGTACACTTCTATGAAACCATTGACCACATCAACTGTAGAAGCTGTATCCTTAAGCCATAAAACACTGTATTCATCAAAAATTCTAAGATTGCCGGTGGCGTAAAACTTAATAAGTTTTTTCAAAGCTTTGAACTGGGCATCATTTTCAGCAACAGTAGTGGCTTTTTCTAACCAGTAAACAATTTTTTCGATGGATTTGGTGTACATACCCTCCATTTTCCAAAATTTTTCAACCACTTTTCCATTTTCCAAAACCACCTTAGAATTTAAGCCGTAAGAAACAGGGCGCGGCTCATTGCGGTCGGTTATTGAGTTGTAGTAATCTTCAACCATTTTTTGAGTCACACCTTCATAAAAGTTGGTGGCTGAAGCAGCTACAATATCTTGTTTGGTATCTTGCACAATCTTCTTTCCATCAATTTTCGGATCAAAAATCAAAGGCAATATCGACCTTGCAAAGTCGCTGCGAGACTCCGAACCAGTAGATGGAAATTTGGCTTTAGGCGAATTGCTTATTAGGTCAATAAAATAATCTTCCGAAAACTCGGGTATAAACTTGTCAGTAGCATAATGATGGTGTATGCCATTAGAAACAAAAACCCTTTTCACATAGACCAGAAATTTTTCAAAATCGGGTGTTTTTCTATCACCATTATAATTTTCAACAATTTGTACTAAAGTTTGACGAATCATCAGGTTGTTTCTGTAATTCTGATCCCAGATAATATCATAACCAGCATTGGCTGCCTCTGATAAATAATACAAAAGCGTTTTTTGTTTTAAACTCAGTTTTTCAAAGCCCGGAATCTGATACCTCAGTATTTTAATATCAGCAAATTGTTCCACCTGATATTTGAATGTATCTAGTGTTTGCTTGTTTTCGGTTTGTTCTTTGGGTTCTGTACTATTACAGGCTAAAAATAAAAAGTTAGTAACTACCATCATGCTAAATAAAAGTTTTTTCATATTGTATATAAATTTTTATTGAATACTTTCTTCGGGATTTTCTCTGCCCTTGGCTTTGCCGGTTCGCCACATGTCATCTATGGCTTTCATTTCCTTCTTCTGGCTATCGGACACTTCTTTGTCTTCAAGGCGTTTTAAATCGGGCTGACCGGCATCTACCCAGGCTGTGTACCACAAACTGCCAACAGCGAGAACGGCCTTACGCATCTGCCTTTCAACCATATTATTTAATTTCTGATTGAATAAATTTGAATAATCTTCGGAATACTGCTTTACCATTGCTTGCCCTCGCATTTCGAAGGTAAACATTTTATCGGCTGGATATTGAGCTTTCATTTCATCTAAAACCATATAAATTGAATCGACTTTTGCATGACTTTCCTTTACAAACTGCCATGCAAAAAAGGCCGGTTTTTCAATATAGGTGGCACGACCAACAAAAAAGTCAAATTTATCGGCAAGAAGTTCGGGCAATCTTGTCTCCCAAAACCCATGTATGCCTCTTTCATCAGGTGTTCTGCCATTATAAAATTTCGTATTGTGAAGGGGCGTGCAGGCATCGCCTATATAATGGCCAACATTGGCTGCATTAAACAAAATGCCATCGAGGTTTTCTTCTTTAAAGGCGTCTTTCAACCGAAAATACATGCTATAAATGTTATAGGGCAAAAGACCATGTGCCAGCAATGTATCTTCGGAATATTTTAAAACAGCATCTTTCCAATAGACAGGTATAGAATCAATAGAGCCATAGCGTTCCAGATCCATATAATGTTTGGGGGCTTCGCCTTCAACCACCTGCGTTCTTTTATCGGGATCAATGGCATGCTCTGTCAGGTACTCTATATTTTTCTTGAAAAATCCAATCATATCAGGAGGCAGTGTGAAAACAGCCATGCGATTAATTTTCCTGTGAGAGTAAAAACCCCATGAAAAGAGCTGCTCATAGGTAGATGTTACAAAAATAATGATGACAACTGTGATAAGAAAACTTTTAAATATTTTTTTCTTCATAAATTTTTAATATCACATATCGTTAGTTAAACCCTTATCAACATATTATTTAAATATCAATAATCAAATTCCAAAAAACAAACAAATTACAAATTCAAAAAATGCAACCAAATTTCAATTTTCTAATTTAATAATGTTCGAAGCAAAATCAGTAGTTTAGTACATTTCCTTATTTGAATTTTGAATATTGTTTGAACATTGATATTTGTTGTTTGATGCTTAAAACAAGCATTCATTATTTAATATTATCCCTTATAGAAAGGCATTTTAACCACTTTTGCCTTGAGCAGTTTATCTCTTACTTTGATATATATAAGGGTATCAAGTTTAGAAAATTCAGTTTTTACATGTCCTGTGCCAATAGCAATTTTGAGTGAAGGAGCCATAGTACCTGAGCAAACTACTCCAATCACATTGCCTGCTTCATCGCATATTTCGTAATCCTGACGTGGGATGCCTTTGTCAATCAATTCAAAGCCAACCACTTTTTTGCTGACACCATTTGTTTTTTGGTTTAGTAAATACGCTTTATCAATAAAATCTTTTTCATCGGTAAACTTGGTAATCCAGCCCAAGCCTGCTTCAATAGGTGATGTCTCATCGTTTATTTCGTGACCATAAAGACAGAAACCCATTTCCAAACGTAAGGTATCGCGGGCAGCCAAGCCAATTGGCTTAATGCCAAATTCTTTACCTGCTTCAAACACAGCGTTCCAGATAGTTTCAGCATCTTTATGTGCAAAATATATTTCACAACCACCCGAGCCGGTATAACCTGTTGTTGAAAACAGTACATCTTTAACACCTGCAAAAGTCAGGTATTTAAAAGTATAGTATTCCATGTCGGCAACAGGTGTATCTGTCAGTTTTTGCATGGCTTTCAAAGCCAGCGGTCCTTGTACTGCCAGCTGAGATGTTTCATCAGAAGCATTGTAAAGAGAAACACCAAATTTGTTGTTTTTATTCAACCATTCCCAGTCTTTGTCCACATTAGAAGCATTAACTACCAAAAGATATGTTTCAGCATTGACGCGATAAGTGAGAAAGTCGTCAACGATGCCACCTTTTCCATTGGGAAAACAGCAGTACTGAACTTTACCATCCACTAATTTAGATGTATCATTTGAGCTCACCCACTGAACAAAGTCGAGGGCTTTAGGTCCTTTAACCCATATCTCACCCATGTGCGACACGTCAAAAACCCCCACACCTTTGCGCACTGTTTCGTGTTCTGCATTGACACCCTCGAAAGTAACCGGCATATTGAAGCCTGCAAAAGGTACTATCTTGCCTCCCATGGCTTCGTGAAATTTTAAAAAAGCTGTATTTTTCATAAAAATCTGTTATAATGTTGTAAAATTATATTAATGAAGTAGCACGATTTAGAAAATCTAAATTGCTTCAACAAAAATATAAAAAAAATTAGCTTTAGAAAATTTAAGGGCTTTTTTATTTAAAAAAGATTATAACTTATTCTATTTTAGCACCTTAACTTTAATCCCCTTTACAATATCCTTAGCCGTTGTAATAGTGCTCATATCAAAAAACAAAGCTCGTTATTTGGCTGGATAACAACTGCGCATAATAAGAAATAATATTTAGGATTTCATTAAGAACTCAAAATAGTTTGATCTGTCAATCAACTTTGTCTGATTTTCCGGGTATGCTTTTGTAAAAGTAGTCGGGAAACGCACTTTGGATTTCTTATTCCATTTGAATTCGTAGGCAAACAACTTTCCGTCATATTCCTCAATGTAATCAATCTCTTGCTGGTCTTGTGTTCTCCAAAAATACCTATTCGCCCAGATTCCATTATAATTAATAAATTTAATACGCTCACTTATCAGATAGTTTTCCCACAATGCACCTGTGTCCTGTCTTAGTTCAGGCATATTAAAATTAGCAATTAAAGAATTTCTGATGCCATTGTCATAAAAATAAACTTTACGACCACGCTTTAGCTCCTTACGTACATTCCTGCTGAAAGCATTTAAACGAAAAATCACATAACACTGTTCTAAAAGTTGAATGTATTTCTCAACTGTAGCATTGTCCAATTCTATAAGTTTTCCTAATTCATTGAATGACACTTCATTGCCTAATTGCAGAGCCAATGCTTGAAGTAGCTTTATAAGCTTATCAGACTTTTTAATGTTTTGCCACAACAAAATATCCTTATACAAATAGCTGTCTGCTAACTGTTTAAGTGTTTCCTTTTCGTTTCCTGGATTCATAACAACATCAGGATAACTGCCATAAACTAATCTATGGTTTAATAATCTTTCTTCCTCTAATAAACCATTGTGATTTACCAACTCTTCGAAAGATAATGGATACATGTAATATTCCCATTTTCTTCCGGTTAAAGGCTCATTAATATCATTTGCAAGCTCAAATGCAGAAGAACCTGTTGCAATAAGTTTTTTATCCTGAAGTTCGTCTGTAATTAGTTTAAGCTTTAGACCTATATTTTTAATACGTTGTGCTTCATCAATAATAATATACTTCAAATTCCCGAATACAGCTTTAAAACGTGTTGAAGAAGCATCTTCGAATAATGCCTGAACATTAACTTCATCAGCATTTAACCAAATAGAATCATTTCTTTCTCCAAAAATCTTTTTCAGAATGGTTGTTTTCCCTGTTTGCCTAGCACCATATATGATTATTGCTTTTTTATCACTTAACTTTTCAGCAATCAATTTTTCAATTTTACGAGGTATCATTTGGTTGTTTTTAAGATTGTAATCGCAAATATAACGTTATTTTCTCGATTTCAATCCAAATAATATCGTTTTTTTAATTATTCAACAATAATACTAATTTTTCACTTTAATTTTTAAATTCTTTGTAATATCCTTAGCCGTAGTAATAGTGCTCAGATCTGTAAAGAGCTCTCCTGTTTTGCCGGCATAATGGCTGTGGCCTATCAATTTCATTTCATAGTCACTAACACCCGAATTGACATCTATCACTGCTTCATAGACCAATGCGGGCTGACATGATGTTTTATATTCATTATCATCGGGATATTTGCTGTTATTCCAGTAGGTGTTCCAATCCCAGGCCTGATTGATTTCAAAAAGCACTTTAAACTTTGACAATTTTTTGTCTTCTGTTTTTGTTTTTAATGTAAAGTTGCCTTGTGGTGAAGCCCCTGTAATTGCATCCGGCATTGCAGTCGCTTGTGTTGGCACATACAAACCGTCGTTTTCTTTCACCCCTCTTTTGTGTGCCCAATAAGGCAAAGCAGCAGGTCTTCTTATAGGACCGGGCGCCCATTTGCTTTTCGACTTATCTCCATATTTGAAAAAAGCTTTGGCTATAGATTGCGACACATACAATGTTTGCATATAATTACCATCCATATCTTCCATCCAAACAGCCATTAAAGGGTAATTATAGGCCTTACCCTTTTCAAATTGAAGCTGCAACTGGAAACCCTGCCCTTCAACATTGGTAGTAATCACCTGAAAATCAGATTCATTGAGTGATTTATGTGGGTCGTAAGCACACGACACCATGAGTAAAACAATAACTATTAGAAAAATATTGATCTTCATAACTTCTGTTTTTTTTAAAATTCAACTGTAATTCCAACCGTCGGCAAAACATTGCCTACGTAATTTGTCAGTTCCTTCAACTTGTATTTCTGCAAACTCACAGGGTCGCCAGGGTTTAAAATGATGGGATTGCCATTGGCATCTGTGTCTAAAAGTAAATTTGCGGGCTGGTCGGCTTTAAAATTATACACATTCTGCACATCGAAATATATCATCAGCGACCAATTGTCGAAGTAATATTCCTTATCAACCCTGACATCTAACTGATGGAATGATTTCAAACGCAAGGCATTAAAATTATTGTAATCGAGGTATCCCCTGTTCTGTATGTCCCAGGCCAGCTTGTAACTTGACTTTTCGAGGTCGTAAGGCGTATAGGGAGCGCCTCCCGAAAATTTGAACTTAAGCCCCACATCCCAGTTTCTGGGCAAGGCTTTCAGGGCTGTAAAGTTTAAAATATGCCTGTTGTCCCATGCAGAAGGTATGTATTTATTGTCAATGCCACTAAATTCACTTCTTACAAAGGTATAGGAAAGTATGATGTTAAACCCTTTGAACATGGTTTCTCGGTAAAAAAGCTCTGCGCCAAAGGCCCTGCCTTTCGATGTAGAAGTTACTTCTTCATCGCCGAAAATACCGAAATCGACATTTTTTGCGCCTATAGGCACTGAATCTCTTACCGAAAAAGGATAATGATTGTAGGCTTTATAAAAGCCTTCAACAGTAACCTTTGATGTTGCAGAAGGCAAATATTCCAGTCCGGCAACCAGATGGTCACATTGTATGTATTTGATATTATTATCCTTGTTTACAAACACATTGTTGAATTTATAGCCTAATGTGGTGTAGGTCAGAGATTGGAAATACCTGCCTGTATTGAAGTTGATAAAAAGATTTTTCTTCATGGCATAGGAAGCTGAAAAACGGGGCGACAACTGATTGAACATGTTTGACATGCTTTTCGAATAGTTGTTGGCATCGGCTCTCACACCTAAAGAAAGGGTCAGTTTTTCATTTAAAAATGGTTTGCTTACTTGCCCAAAAGCCTGCCATTTAAATAAATCGAATGCTGTTGAATAATCAATGGCTTTCAATTCATTGGTAAAAATCTGTTGTTTTGTTTTGTTGTTGTATTTGGCATACTCGCCTCCTGCCCCATACACTAACTTAATGTCGTTGAACTGATTAGAATTCTCATAACGCAGCTTATTTTCAATTTCGTCTGAAACATAGTCATAAATGCGGGCTTGTGTATTATTATTGTTGGGGTATTTGTATGAAATATTTCTTAACATATTGCGGCTCACTACAAAAGCATGAGAGCCATTGTCCTTGAAAATTTTATAATTGGCACCCAGCGTATAATTCCATTGATTGCTTACGGGGAGGTAAGCCAGAATATATTTTTGATATTCCGTTTCATTGGCTTTCAGGTTTAAAGAAGACTGGTCAATAGCGCCAAGTCCTAACACCGTCAGTTCGTGTTTGTTGTCGAATTTCGTTTTTGTTTTGAATTGAAAATCATTGTAAGTAGGAAGAAAAGGCAAGCCTAAAGCTGAAAACAAAAACTGCAGATAGGAACGCCTGGCAGAGCCTATAAATGTTGTATTGGGCAGCAAAGGTCCATTGAAAGTAAGCGCCAGATCAGATGCCCCGACAGTTACTTTTGTATTACGCTGATCTTTGTTGCCATCGAGCAACTTAAACTCAAATACTGAGCTGACAGCATTACCCCTGTTGGCAGGAAAAGCCCCTGAATACATCTCTACCTCTCTTAAAAAATCAACGTTAATGATTCCTACAGGCCCACCAGAAGTGCCCTGGGTTGCAAAATGATTGATATTCGGTATTTCTATCCCATCAAGGTAAAACCGGTTTTCGTTAGACCCTCCGCCCCTAATAATGACATCGTTGCGGTAGGCAGGTGTAGAGGCTACGCCGGGCAAAGTCTGTATCACTTTAGATATGTCTCTGTTACCCCCGGGACTCCTCTCAATCTCCTGTATGCCTATGCGCCTTAATGAAACTGGACTTTCATCCTTGCGTTCAAAGGGCGACGCTTTGATCACAACTTCGGCAAGATTCACTTCTGTTTCTTTGAGTGGTATGTCAATATTAAAAATCTTCTGATTGGTTACCATAAATTCTTCACTGACATATTGCTGAAAACCAACAGAAGAAACAGCCAGCCTTATAAAACCGGGCTCCAGACCCGCAAAAATAAAATTGCCGTCAAAATCGGAAGTTGCACCTATAGTTGTTCCATAGATGACTATATTGGCAAAAGGCACTGCTTCATTGTTAACGGCATTTATCACACGTCCTTTCACAGTGCCCTTCTGAGCATAAACGCCATTAATTAAAAGTATTATGCTTATTATCAGATATATATATTTGTTTTTCATATAATCAATTTTTTAATTTTCGGCACAAAGGTAATACAAAAACATTTATTATTTATAATCTTTCTAAATAATAACATTTTTTAACAATTAGCATTTAACGAAAAAATTAAAATTTAAGGGTATATTGATTAAACATTTAAACTTTAAGTACAGCACGAAATCCTCTGACAGCATAATAAGAATCCGCACCATTGTGATAAATAAAAACCCGCCCATACCTACAATCGCCAAAAATTGCACCTCCACGCAATCTTATACTTTCAGGTGTAGCAATCCATACTGAAGTTTTTGTATCAAAAGTTTCCAATTGTTGCAATTGAAGATATTGTTCTTCTGTTAAAACTTCAACTCCCATTTCATCAGCCATGCCTATAGCACTGTGTTGAGGTTTATTCTCTTTTCTTGCATTAAGAGCTTCAGTGTCATAACAAACACTTCGGCGTACTTTGGGACTTTCCTGTGAACAATCACAAAACATATATGTATCAGAATTTGTATCGTAATCAATCACATCGGGCTCTCCTCCTGTTTCTTCCATTGCATTGAGCGACCATAATTTTTCTAAATTTGACGCTAGTTTAGACTGAATTTTAGACCACTCCAAGCCTTTATGCCGATGCCTATTTTTCTCAAAACGAGATTTTAAAGTTTCTAAAAGTTCATTAATTTGAAATGATGATAATTCGTTTGTATTTCTAATTGTCATAATTTAATATTTTATTATAAAAAGGACAGTCAGGTTCTTCAAAATTTAGACATTTATTTTTATTTCTCTTTCATATAACTTTCCACCAAGTCCGTCAAAGCTTTTCCATGAAGATTTTTAGCCACAACGATACCTTTATCATCAAGAATAAAGTTGGCAGGAATGGTTTGAACACGGATTTTTTTTAAGAAAGGAGCATCATCTCCTTTTAAATCTGATGCTTGAAGCCATCGATTGGCCCCATCGTGCGCAGCTGCTTCTTTCCAAACAGACTCATCACTCTCAAGAGCATAAGCAATGATTTGTAAACCCTTATCATGGTATTCATTCCACATAGGTACCAATATCTCACGGTTTTCCTTTCGACACGGGGCACACCACGATGCCCACAGGTCTATAATAGTGAGCTTAGCGCCTAACTGGCCTTTAAGAGAAAGGGTATCCTTAGTGAGCATGGGCAGCATAAAATCAGGAAACACATCCCCTACCAAAACAGGCAAATTGGAGGGATTGCTTTTTTCACAAAGCTGTTTAACCCAGGGATGATTGGGTTGTAACTTCTTCCATTTATCGCATAAACTCACCAAAAACTCAGGCACGCGTTCATAATCATTCTCAGGGCTAACCCATCTCAACGCCACCAAAGCAGGCAAAAGACAAGTTGTGCTTTTAGCAAATTCAATCAACTTTGTCTGATATTGCAACACTTCGTGTTCCTTTTCCATCAGTTGGCTGCCCTCTTCCACGTTCCATTGTTTTCCTGCTATATTTGTTTGGTAGGCTTTCCTGTTTATATCCCTTAATTCAGACAAAGCTTTATTATTTTCTGAGGCTTGTTCTATAGAAAAACTTTTTTGAAATGCATCCGCATGGGCAGTGATTCGCAGCGATTCTCCGGGTTGCCAGATAACGGGCATATAGTTAGAGCTTTCAGGATTATCAGTTTGTAAAAAACCAGGAGCCTTTCCTGACAGTTCTAAGGCTAATTCTAACAATACAGGCCCATTAGTTTTTGGCATGTTAATGAACTCAAAGCTGCCATCAGCATTTACAACAGCAGTATCAATAACTTTCCCGAAAAATGAAGCCGCCACATCCCTCAAAGTCTGAGGTTCAATCAGATAAATCTTTGTGTCATTTTTTAAAGGGCCTTCAATTTTTCCTGATATAAATGCCGGTGGCTGACATGCCATAAGCGATAAAGTCATAAAGGCAAGGCAGATAGTACTAATTATAGAGTTTGCTCTCATATTTTAAAATTATAGTGATCCATGTATTTAACCGGCGTGTTTACTCACTTCCGTTTCACAAATATACTGATTTTTCAAGTACTCAGGTCTCCGGCCATGAAAAACGGTAATTTCTTTTAGTTCGACTCCGATAGATAGGAGCTCACTAAAAATTTTGAGTTGCTGTTGAAAACATGGCGTTCATTTTCTACAAATTGGAACCAAATTTATAATTGATGTTATATTCATAAAACACTCAGGCTGAAAGCCTGAATTTATTTCAACCCGAAGCATAGCTTCGGGAAATTAAAATAGATGTAGATTCGCTCTGAAAGAGAAGCTTAAAATTCAACAATGAGGATTACCTATGGACAGATTAAGCATTGAATAATCAAATATTTTATAACCTGCCCTTACAGAGCGACTTGTTTTGTCCTACGTTTATTCCTGAGGCTTCGCCTCAGGTTGAAGTAATTCAGTCCTTCAGACTGAATTTTAACAAAACGCCTCTGCTTCTTCTATACTAAAGGACTATTTGTAAGCGGTGTCGAAGTAAATGTAATGTTTATTCTTAGAACCTGTCGAAACATCAAATAAAGTAAAAACATTTTTGAATATGATTTTACTACCAGCATCTCAAAAAGATTTGACCTGAAAAACGTCTAAAGTCAGTAAATAACAAATGTCTAAACATGCTTTTCACAAACCCATATTTTCCTGGCGAAACTTCTCTTTCCAGTTTTACTGACGTTGCAATAATCAAATATTCTGTATCCAATGCTATTGATTATGTTTGTAATATCTGTGACAGATACAACAACAAGCCTATCAGTGATTTCAGCAGCTGATTTAATAATATGAACGAAATCATTCTCAGTGGCCCTGCTCATCAAATTATAAGGCAAGTCTATAATAGCAGCCTCATACCTTTGGCTGATGTCTTTTATATCAGCATTGTATATTTTTGCAGTATAGTTGAAATACGTAAGATTTTCCCGTGCATCATGACATATCTTAGGGTTGATGTCGCAACCCTCAATATTATTTCCGGCAAAACAGGCCTCCAACATGATAGTACCCACACCACAACAGGCATCCAGCAGCATTTTCTCTTTGTTGGCCTTTGATGCAATATTCACCAGTGCTTTGGCAATACTGATACTTATAGAGTGACTGTATGAACGCGGCTTTTGCTTGTGTTTATGCCAATCAAAACTGTCTTTTATTAAAACACCAAAATACCAGATACCCTCGTAAATGCATAAGGCATAAGTTACTGTCGGACTGTAATAATCGGGGAAGCCATCAATGCTGTACCCAATATCTTTTAACTTTGTAAGCCTTTCAGCATATTCAGTTGTATCTCCCTCCAGAACCAAATATTCGACCTTGAAACCGTCAATGCAAATGCATTCATTTTGGATTTCATTGATTAAAGCGTCATAATCATCAGAAAATGTAATAATATCCAGTCTTTTGTTAACGAACGCACTGCCTGAAGGTTCGGCTTTTATATCAGAAAAAAGCAATTTATTCTTTTCTTCCTTATTGAAAATACATCTCGATTCGAGCTTACACAAATCACTTTCAGTACTATCATAACAAAAGAAATAAATGTATTTATTTGACTGCATATCTTTTATATTCGTGATATTCTTTTGTTATTGTGACTTATAGTATGAAATACAACTACAACGGCTGGAGCTATTTTTTTGTTACCGGTTTCGAAGCGCTTTCTATAAGGTTACTTGATAGTTAATTATTTGTATTTATATCTTGTTGCATTTTTATCTCCTGTTTTCTCAATTATTTCATTCTCAACTGCAAATTGCAAATCTCTGCTTGCAGTTGCTGAGGATATTTCTCTAAAATTCTTCAGATAGTCTTTCCGGGTAAAATAGTCATTTTTAATTGTTGATTTGAACAGGCTTATTCTGTCAATATTCAATAAGCTAATGTTTTGGACATTCAATAATTCTTCAAGCGATTTATGAATAATTTCTAGCATAAATTCGATAAATACAGTTGATTCTCCTGTATTATCAGATTTTTCAAGTGACTCATAATACTGTTCTTGTCTTTCTTTTATTAAGGTCTCTATTGGCAAATATTCAAAAACAGGAAATGCGTCCTTTAAAATCAGTGTTTGCCATAATCTCCCCATTCTGCCATTCCCGTCGATGAATGGATGGATAAATTCCATTTCATAATGAAATACGCAACTTTTTATTAAAACCAAATCCTCAGCATTTTTTAAATAATCAAACAAGTCACTCATTAGTGGCTTAAGCATTTTACTTGGAGGAGCAATATGTGCGACATTGGAATCTTTAACTATTCCAACCGATTTACTTCTAAGCCTTCCTGCTGATTCTATTAATCCGTTCATTAAGATTCTGTGTGCTTCACAGAATGAATCAAAGCTGTATGGATCCAATTTGTCTTGATAATCATAAACGGCAATAGCATTTTTGACCTCCAAGATGTCTTTTTCAGGTCCAATCACCCTTTTGTTTTCAATAATTGACGTTATTTGCTCTATTGTCAAAGTATTCCCTTCAATTTCAAGAGACGCATGAATAGTTTTAACCCTATTTCTTTTTCTTAGTTCTGTCGGTGGTTTGCTCAAGTGTGCGGCGTTTACCTCTCCAATTTTTTCCGAAATTGATGCCACTAACTTTAAAATCTTTCCGGTAATTCTGTAAGGTGGTTTCATTTACATATTTTTACAGTACCAAATGATAGTATCAAATGATAGTATCAAAGATAGTGTATTTATTCCAAAATGCAAGTAAATTTAATTTTGCATTTTTTTTAAATAAAGGTTAATGAGTTGCTTAATGATATAGGATAAACAAATTCCTAAAACAATTCAAAATAAAAAACTTTTAGGAATTTTAAATTTCATTTTTTTTGTCAAACCTGATTTATACTTAGCGAAGGTTAACCCCAGCACATTTTTAGACAGTCTTAGAAAAGAATAGGAAATCCTGATTTGCTTTTGTTAAACTTTTCTAACTCAGCTTCAAAAAATTTAATATGCTGTTTACAAATAAAGTCTCTGAAGATATCTGTATTATCCTTGTCCTCAGCATCATTTAATGCATCAATATATTCAGCTCTGTCTTCATTAAATATCTTTATTAATGGCTCTCCATGGTATAATTGTATATAATTCATTAAAAGCCTTGCTGTTCTTCCATTGCCATCTCCAAAAGGATGAATGTTTACAAAATTATAATGAATATCTGCTGCTAATTTTAAAATATCATCACTTTTTACAGAATCAATTTTATCATTGATAGCATCTACTAATTGCTGAAGCAGGTTAGTAACTTTTGCAAAATCAGGAAAATACTTTTTATCAACATACACTTGAGCTAATCTGATATCACCCTTAGAAGTATCAAAGCTTCCAAACACTGTATTCACAATACCACCGGTAGATTTCATAACACATGAATTGATTTCCTTTATAAAATCAATTGATAACTTACGTTTTTGACCGGCAGATTGCTTAATCATCATAAAAGCGTCAAAATGGTCCTTAACCATTAAATGATCGGTCAATGGTTTTCCTTGAGCTGTTATGTTTTTTTCAATCAATATTTTAGTATCTGTTTCAGTCAAAGAACATCCTTCTATTTTGGATGAGTTATAAACAATAGAAATCATACAAAACTTTTCATAGTCAATCGAATCCATGATTCTCTGACTAATGTATTGTTTCCTGTACTTTCGATGATTAACCCACATGATACTTATTTTTCACAAATATACGAAAATTTCGAATATCAGGTAATCAGCATTTTTAGAGGGGCATAACGTACAAGGCTTTGGCGACGGGCAGGCTTTATTAGCACCTTTACTGTCAAGATAGCACTGCCGTTTGCAAATATAACAAATGTTTCAATAGGTACTGTTTGCCCGACTGACACCAAGCCGATGTTACCAAACGTTATTTTCGTCCACAAAAAACCCTATTGTCATTCTATGCCATCTTTTCCTAATTAGCATTGAGTCTTTTAAGCATGTATTCAACTTCAATATTTATAACTGAAAAAGCAAACCACTTTTTCCCCAAGTCCTTAAGTGAAGCTCCAATATGATAAATAGTTTTTCTGTCAATGATGAGAAAACGGTCGTGGGATTTGGTAAATTGTACAATTTCAATATCAGGATATTGTGAGCTGTACTTTTTTAAATCAAGTTTTACCTCCTTTGTCAGTGCTGAAGTATAAACAGTTGCACTCACACCTTTTTGTCGTTTCGATAGCATGAGTAGCACGCTTTCATCAATATAGTTGTCAATAAGAATGATTGATGTATTTGCCTTTCTAATAATCTCAGCAGCAAACACATAAGCATCAAATATTTCACTTTCGAAGTATATACCTTCTTTCTTAGGTAAACTGGTTTTTATCTGCAAGTCAATTTCTCCAAGTTTATTCTTAACATAGTGCATATCACCTTCCAGTCTTTCAAGTCTGTGGCTAACGACGTGACCTTTTAGCAAATACTCTTTTAAAATTTTATTAGCCCAGATTCTGAATTGTGTACCACGTAAAGAATTGACCCTATATCCAATAGAAATAATCATATCAAGATTGTAATGCAATAAAGTTCTTGAAACGTTTCTTCCGCCTTCGTTTTGAACTGTTCGGAAATTCCGAACAGTTGCTTTTTCATCCAGCTCTTTTGTTAGGAAAATATTTTTAATGTGTTCACTAATATTTGCCTTACTGCTATCAAAAAGTTCAACAATCTGGTTTTGTGCGAGCCATAGTGTTTCGTTGTCAATTCTAACCTCAAAACGTGTTGAAGTTTCATCTGCCTGATATATGATTATTTCGTCCATCATAAACTTTCATTTACTGAAGCTATGTCAATTTAGGTTTACAAATATACATTATTCTCAAAATTGCAAAATTTTAAAATCAAACAAATATCAATTTTCAAAGTTCTAAATTTCAAACAGTTAAATGAATTAATTGCAGACTCCAAACTTCATTTTGCCGCCGCAGGTCTTCAACTCTAAGTACTCCAAACTTCGTCAATCCGTCGGGTCTTCAATTCTAAGTACTCCAAACTCTAAGTACTCCAAACTTCCTCATCCTATCCGTCCCCACTTCCCCTTATCCGGCACTACAGTATTCAAATAATGGCGCATCTTTTCATTAGCTGGTTGTATTAAAAGTGGGTCTTTGTCAAGCACCTGCTCAGCCAATTGTCGGGAGTAAACGAGTACTTTTTCATCTTTCAGGATGTTGGCAATCTTAAAATCGGGTATGCCGCTTTGTTTGAGTCCTTGTATATCGCCGGCACCTCTGAGTTCCATGTCCATTTCGGCAATGGCAAAACCATCGGTGGTACTGACCATAGCTTGCACACGTTTCTTGGCTTCTTCCGAGACTTTATCACCTGTAATCAAAATGCAATACGACTTATCAGCCCCACGCCCTACCCTGCCCCGCAACTGGTGCAACTGCGACAGTCCGAAGCGTTCGGCATTCTCTATAATCATCACAGAAGCATTGGGCACATCCACACCTACTTCTATCACAGTGGTGGCCACCATGATGTTAGTCTCACCCTTAACAAAGCGGGCCATTTCGTAGTCTTTAACATCGGGCTTCATCTTGCCATGCACCATGCTTGCTGCATATTCGGGCAGTGGAAAAGCTCTGAGTATGCTCTCATAGCCATCCATAAGATAGTTAAGGTCGAGTTTTTCTGATTCTTCAATCAGCGGATACACTATATAAATCTGTCGGCCCAGTTTAATTTGCTCTTTCATAAAGCCAAATACCTTCAAACGTGATGACTGGTACACATGGTGGGTTTCAATCTGTTTTCTTCCCGGAGGCAATTCGTCAATTTTAGAAACTTCAAGATCACCGTAAAGAGTCATTGCCAAAGTACGCGGTATGGGTGTGGCCGTCATAATGAGTACGTGAGGAGGAATCACATTTTTAGACCATAACTTGGCTCTCTGGGCTACCCCAAAGCGGTGTTGTTCGTCAATAACCACAAAACCAAGATTTTTAAACTGCACAATATCTTCAATAAGGGCATGGGTGCCTATCAAAAAGTTTATCTCTCCCGAAAGCAAAGCCTGATGAATGGCGGTTCTCTCTTTCTTTTTTGTAGAACCGGTCAGCAGGGCAACCTTAGTTCCTAAGCCTTCGGTCATTCGCTGATATGTCGTAAAATGTTGTTGTGCCAGAATTTCAGTAGGCGCCATCAGGCAGCTCTGATAACCATTGTCGGCTGCAATAAGCATGAGCATCAGCGCCACCAGAGTTTTGCCACTGCCCACATCGCCCTGCAACAACCTGTTCATCTGCTTGCCCGACGCCATGTCTTTGCGCATTTCTTTGATGACCCTCTTCTGGGCATTGGTCAACTCAAAAGGAAGATGATTGCTGAAAAAGGTATTTAAAAAGTTACCCACACTGCCAAATACAAAACCTCTTATTGTTTTATCGCGAAAACTTTTGGTGTAAAGCATTTTCAGATTGAAGAAGAAAAACTCTTCAAAAACAAGTCTGTACTGAGCCCTACTCAAATTGTATGCATTATCCGGAAAATGTATATTTTTAAAAGCCTCCTCTCTGCCGCAAACTTTCGACATACTTAAAAGTTCATCAGAAAAGATTTCATCTATCTGACCTGAAATTTTAACCATCAACTGGACCATCAGTTTTCTGATGCCTTTGCTGTCTAAAAAGTGGAGTTTCAATTTTTCTGTGGTCGGATAGACAGGTTCTAATAGGCCAGGTTTAGTCTCAGCTACTTCTGATGGCTCTTCAACTTCGGGATGCGCAAAATTATATCTGCCGTTAAAATAGTTGGGTTTGGCAAAAACAATGTATTCATTGCCGGGTTTTAAAAAATCATTCACCCATTTAATGCCTTTAAACCACACCAGTTCAATTTCACCGGTTGCATCTGAAAGCACAGCCGATAAGCGCTGCCCTCTTTTCTGACCCAACAACTGAATCCTGCCTATTTTTCCTTTTATCTGATAATAAACGGTTTCGTTATTGATTTCAGAAATAGTATGGAATTTTGTTTTGTCCACATACCGAAAAGGATAATGATGCAGCAGGTCGTCAAAAGTAAAAACACCCAGTTCTCTCTTCAAAAAACCGGCTTTTACCTCCCCTACCCCTTTAAGATAATTAATACTGGTATTTAAAATCTGGGACATCAATCATTTTTTTCTGATGTACAAACCTACATTTTTTTTGAAAATGATTTGTGTTTATTTTTGAGAGAATAATTTAATTACAGAGCATACATATTAAGAATGGAACGCTGATCCGCCTTCGGCTAACACGGATAATTATGATAAACGCAGATAAATAATGGGAAGGGTATAAAGGTATAAAGGTATAAGTAAGACAGTTAAATGGTTTCCGCCGTCAGGTCTTATAATTTTAGGTGTCACGCTGAGCGGAGTCGAAGCGCACTTTAAGTACTTTAGCTCACTTCCTACCTCAGTCTGTCAGCCGACTTAATGAGCTCGTCATCTTTTTTAATAAACCTGATGGCAAGAAAAAATAGCACAAGCATTATTAAGGGTAAAAAACTTCCAACTTTAAAATTCACCATCACAAATTCAGGCACCATGACAACTTTTGCAACAAATTTACTTTTAATACTGTCTGCAAACATATAAATTAGAAAAACAAATACTATGTTGAGCATCATGCCGAATTTGCATAATTTAATTTGCAAGTCTCTTCTTTTGTAGAGGAAGATAGTACCTATTGCCGTAATTATAAGAGCTATCAAAATTATCAAATGAAACACCATATTGATACTGAAAGAAAATGGGTTTGCAGTGTCGAGATTTTTTATACCGGTAATAAAAAGGTCGAAAGTATAAGAAACTACAGAAAAATGCACAAGGGGGAAAAAAAATATGGCAATGCCTAAGATTGCAATTAAAATCAAGAACAAAGATTGGATACGTTGAATCATAATAATTAATTTAAGGATTATTGCAAAGATATTATTTTTAGAAAAGTGAAAGTTGTTTTGGAGAAAAAAAAGAGTTGGATGTCGAAAGTCGGAAAAAGTTGGCAATCCACAGTCGGCAGTCCTAAAAATTCAACAGTCGGCAACCGTGGTTGATTGGTGGAATCCTAAACCTTTATACCCTATTCCCCTCCTTACCTTATATCGGCAGTTGGAATTTTATTTTGAATTACTTGCTTCTCTCATAGCTTTAATTCTTTGCAACAAAGGAGGATGAGAGTAATTAACAAAAACATACCAGGGATGAGGGTTAAGATTGCTCAGATTTTTAACTGTCAGTTTTTTTAAGCCATTTACCAATGCTTCTGCATTGTAGTTAACAACAGCAAATCTATCAGCTTCATATTCGTTATATCTCGAGTAAACATTCATGGCTACACCTAAAAATGTGGAAAAAAACCCGTACAAAATACCAAAAGCAATCACACCTACATGAAAACTTGGAGTGGATACACCTAAAGCTTGTGAAAGCAACGGATTTTTTACAAAAACATACAGCACATACAACATCAGACCCATTTCTAACAGTGAAATAACCATATTTTTGATGACATGTTTCTTCTTATAATGACCTATTTCGTGTGCCAAAACCGCCACCAGTTCTTCTGTATTAAGTTGTTCTAAAAGTGTATCATACAGCACAATACGTTTCTTAGCACCAAAGCCTGAAAAATACGCATTGGCTTTAGCTGATCTTTTAGAGCCATTGATAACATAAATATTTTTTAATTTGAATCCTACTTTATCCGAAAAATCCTGAATTGCATTTCTCAATTCACCTTCGGGCAGCGGTGTTTGCTTGTTAAACAAAGGGACAATAAGAGTAGAATAAAAGAAAGTGAAAAAAGTGACAAACAGAGCCAATCCTCCCCATGCATACAGCCAGGTAGCATCACCACCCATTTCAAATATCCAAACAATAAAAGAAAGCAATGGAATACCAATAAGTACTGTTAGCAATAAACCTTTCAATTTATCAAAAATAAAAGTTTTTGGTGTGGTTTTGTTAAAGCCATATTTGGCTTCAATGACAAAAGTGCTGTAAACAGCAAAGGGTGTTGATAAAATATCAGCCATTAAACCAATAACAGCGAAAAATATCAACGCTATATATATCTGATTATCTGTATATTGTCTAATATAAAAATCAAGAAAGGCAAAGCCTTGTAAAAACAAAACAGCCAAAATAAGAATAAATGAAAAGCTTTCTGTCAGTAACGAAAACCGCGATTTGTCCTTTTCATAATCCTGCGATCTGGCATATTCTTCGGCGTCATATATGTCCTTACCCTCATCGGGCAATTCCTTTCTGCGATAAGAATCGTTGAGGTATTGTAAAAATTGTGTTGTCAAAAAGTCAAACACAACCAAAGTAATGATAATGTAAAATATGAGTTTTTCCATTTTAGATATATCCCATTATTTTATACATAACCACCCCTACCCACTCGTGCAGCAACTTATTCCAATAAATGATGCTTTGCATCGAGGGCATAAACAAATGATTAAACTGAAACCTCCTTGGTCCCGTATTAAGATCTGTAGCATAAGCAGTAATTTTAATGCCTTGTTTTTTAAAACACATTTCAGATCTTCGCATGTGAAATGCAGAAGTGATTAAAAGCACTTTGGGGTTTTGAAAATTACTTTTTATTATTTTCGCACTTTCAACAGCATTCTGGTGGGTATTGTCTGATACAGAATCAATTAATATATCTTGTTCAGGAATTTCAATTGTCTTAACAAGAAAATCTTTAAGCAAAACAGCTTCGAGCATACTTCTGTAAACAAGACTTCCAGAGCCACCTGCAATCAGAATTTTCTTAATACGTTTTTCCTTATATAAATAAACAGCCTGTAAAAACCTGTCTGTATTGGTCCTGAAAGTATATCTTTCATAATAGGCATCATAAGTTATCATACCCCCTCCAAGTACAACACCAACATCATAACTTGCATCCAGGTTTTTAGCATTTACAGGTTTCACTTCCCATAAACGATAAAATTCTGCTATAATAAACTGATTTGAAAAAAAATATAAAACCGCTATGGTGATAATGAGAAATTTTCTTTTTCTCTTGGCATTTTTAACAAAAAGTGCAAATCCCAAAAGAACCAAAACCCAAAATATAGGGTTTAGAAGAAAATCAAGCACTTTTGAAATGATGAAAAACATATTGTTAAAATTAAGACCTGTCAGTTTGTGTGAGCACCTTAGTGTGATGTTTTAATGTTCTTAGAATCAAAGCAATAACAATCGCAATCACCAAGGCATGGGCAGACACTCTGAAAAAAGTCAGTTCCTTGCCCAAAAAGAAACACCTCAGATAATCTATATATGTAAAAGATAATACAGTGGCTAAAAAGCCCGAATACTCTCTTCTGAGAACCGTTTTTAAAGAAAATGGGATAGTGCCTTTTTCATAATTTTTAAAACTGGGAAAAAAAGCAGGTGTTTTATTGGCCCAGATTTCATAGCTATCACCAAATTTTTTACCTATAAAATCTTCTTCAGCAACCATAATACGCTCATAATAAATCCAGAACAACAGCGAAAAAACCACAATAAACGTCATGCTGAATGTAAAAAAAACAATTCCCAGCCAAATAAGGTAATTGCCCAGATAGAGTGGATGCCTGACAATTGAATATATCCCCTTTGTGTTGAGTTGTTCGGCCACCTGCTCTTTGGTATTTCTGCCGGAAGTTCCTTTGGGTGTAGTACCAATGGCATACCATCTGACAACAAAGCCCAAAACACTAACAAAAATTGAAAGAACAGCCTTGTGGTTTTCCCAACCTTTATTATACCAGTCGTTTGAAGCATCATATACGAAAGGCACCGCCAAAACAAAAAGAATAATTGGAAAATAGCTGCGGTAGCGGAAAAGATAATTCCCTTGAGAAACAAAAGTCTTTTGTAAATTCATTTAAAGAGGATTAAGGATATTTTTTGCAAATATAGATAAAAGGAAATGAATATAGTGAGCTAAAGTGAGCTAAAGTGCACTAAAGTGAGCTAAAGTGCACTAAAGTTGGTTAAATGATAAAATACTGTCTTCACTGTCAATGTCTAAATATTAATTGTCAACTGTCCATTCTCAATTGTCCATTATCCATTGTCAATTCTCCATTGTCCATTGCAATACTAATATCCGAGAGTTCTCCCCTTTTCCTTGGCTTGAATGCCATCTTTCATCCAAACGGGCATGGGTTCATCTTTTAGATAATGATTAAAAAACTGAAACATTCTGTTACTCAAGTCAATACGGTTAGGTTTTTTATTGAGGTTGTGTTCATCATTATTATAGTTGACCAACCATACAGGTTTTTGCAGGCGGCGCATTGATAAAAACAGTTCAACACCCTGCGACCAGGGCACAGCGCCATCATTATCATTGGCCATAATCAGAAGTGGTGTCACAATTTTATCGGCAGCAAATAAAGGAGAATTCTCAACATACAAATCCCTTCTCTCCCACAACGAACTGCCTATTCTGCTTTGTCCGGCTTCATACTGATAAATACGGCAAATACCGGTTTCTTTTCTAATGGCACCGTAAGCACTGGTCATATTAGAAACAGGCGCTCCGGCCATGGCCGCTTTAAACACAGGCGTTCTTGAAATGATATAGGCTGTCAGGTAACCACCCCAGCTCTGACCATGAATTCCTAAACGACTTTGGTCAACAAAGCCTTTTTCTATTAAAGCATACACACCACTCAGTACAATATTCAACGCACTTTCTCCGGGTTTGCCTATTTCAAATTCCAGATCCGGAATAAAGATTAGATATCCATTGCTGTTATAAAGCGGAAAGTTAATTACAGACCTGCTTGGAATAACTCCATAATAGGTATTTAAAGTCTGAGAGGTCTTCTCATAAAAATACGTCATCATCGGATATTTTTTCTTTGGGTCGAAATTTTCAGGTTTATAAAGCAAACCTTTCATCTTTTTTTCTTTGAAAGTCCAGTTGACAATCTCAACATTGCCCCATAAAAAATCTGATTGCTGAGGATTCACATTGCTTATTTTTTTATTCTTTGAAAAGTTGATATCACTGTGCCACAAATCACTAAATTCGACATAGGATGAACGGCGGAATATCAAACTATTGGCATCTTTTGCTTTAATAACTGAAGTGAATCTGAAATTGTCTTTCAAAAGCATTTTAAACTTACCTCTGTCATTTTTATCAATTAAATAAAAGCCTTCTTCCAATGTTTCATCATTAACGAACTTAATAAGCATATCTTCATTTTTTGGAATACAAAAAGCTTCATTATCCAATTTCAGATATCGGTTAATAATCTTTCCTTCAAGCTTGTCTTTGGTTATATTTACAGGATTTGCTGCGCTTCGGGTATCAAATTCCCAAATGTCAAATTTATCATAAATAAAAACCGATTTATCATCCTCTGCCCAACCGGCAATGCCATAAGGAGGCGGAAATCCGGGATTGTCATAATCGGTATTATAAAATTTTGTCAATTTTTTGTCGCATAAAGGAAAGGCTTTTGAAACACTTACATCATACAAGTACCACAAACTGTCTTTTTCTTCATAGTAAGCTACAAATTTTCCTTCGGGGGATAATGAAACAGTAAAAAGTTTTTTCTCCAGAATTTTGGTTTTCTTACCCGATTCTACATCCACAATGTAGTAGTCCTTCATATTATCTTGAGTCCACGTAGATTCCAAATCATAAGGCAAGGCAGATGATCCCAATGCCACACGGCCATTATTTTTCTTAACCAACTGAACATCAGGCACTGTCTCAGTAGCCAGTTGAATAATTTTTTTTGTTGCTGGATAATATACAGCCACATAGCTTCTTTTGTTTTCTTTATCAAGATCGGCCAATTGTTGAGGCATGGGTTTGCTGTCCTTCCAGCTCCAAAGGTCAAGTGATGTTTTTTCATCGTCAGCCAGAGTATCCTTAGGTAATGGTTTTACAAAAGGTGCTGTTCCGAAAAACAGTCTGGTATTATCATCAGAAAACATCAATTTATAATAGGGACTGACCACAAAGTGTGGGGTAATATTTCTGTTGTTGCTATCAGCTATAAGTTTGGCTTCGGGTTGTTTTTCGGATGCATAATACAGATTGAATACTTTTTCATCAGTAGTATCCTGTGAGAATATGAAAGCCAATTGTGAAGAGGCATTATCAATTGTCAGATTTTTAGCCTCCCCCTCAGCTTTGAAAACGCTGAACGATTTAGCTGTTGAAGTGTTGAAAATACTGACTTCCAGTTTATTTAACGAATCTCCTGAATTGGTTATATAACCAACCCACTTACTATCCTTTGTAATAAAATAATCATTGACCTTTTCAAAAGTGAAAAATTTTGCATTTCCGGGATCTGCAATAATTAGTGTTTCTGTTTTTATTTTACTTTTCTTTGAATCTTTATCTTTATCATCTTCTTTTTCGTTAGTTCCAATGGTAAATGCAAACCAAGCTGAATTGTTATCAGGCATTGAGAAAGATTTAAAATCGGGATATTTATAAACATTATAATTATCAAGAATCATCAAACCCAATGAGTCTTTTGGCATTTGTTCCTTTTTCTTTTTAGCAACTTTTGCTTTTCTTACAACATCTTCCGGTGGCTTAATTTTAAAAACAATAAAGCGTGAATTTGAAGAAAATTTGGACTCATAAGCTCTTGGAATTATTTTCTTTTCATTGTTTTCAGCATTGCAAACATAAAGAGACCCATCGCCTGTAAAAGGATTGACTTCATAAGAAATCCAGCGGCCATTATCAGAAATTTGCGCATTGTCAATGGTTTTCCATAAACTATAATCTTCGGGTTTTAAAACTTTTTTCCCCTCTGTCTGGGCTGAAATAAGAAAAGAATTCACTATCAAAAAAGTGATTAAAACAAGATTTTTCATTTTAAGCCAATTTAAAATTTATATGAGCTTGCTTTTTAAGTACTGTCCTGTGTAAGAATCCTTACAGTTGACAATAGCTTCCGGCGTTCCTTCAAAGACAATGTTTCCACCGGCATCTCCGCCTTCTTTTCCCAGGTCAATAATCCAGTCAGCACATTTAATGATATCGAGATTGTGTTCAATGATAACAATAGAATGTCCAATATTCACCAACTGGTCAAATGCAGTGTAAAGCTTATTTATATCGTGGAAATGCAAGCCAATGGTTGGTTCATCAAAAATAAAAAGATGGGGTTCCTCATTGTAGCCTTTTGTAAGAAATGAAGCCAGTTTAATGCGCTGAGCTTCACCACCGCTGAGCGAACTTGACGACTGGCCCAATTTGAGATAACTCAAACCCACATCAACCATGGGTTGTAATTTAGCCAAAATGCGTTCGTTGATGCTTTTGGAAGGCAGGGATTTAAAAAATGCCACTGCTTCTTCTACCGTGAGGTCGAGAATATCTGATATGTTCTTTCCAAAATGTTTGATATCTAAAATTTCCGTTTTAAAACGCTTGCCACCACAACTTTCACAGCGCAACTTAATATCAGCCATAAATTGCATGTTGATGGTAACTTCTCCCTCTCCTTCGCACTCTTCGCATCTGCCGCCAGTCACATTGAAAGAGAAAAATCCGGGTTTGTAGCCCCTTACTATTGATAATTTTTCATCAGCAAAGATGGAGCGGACGTCATCAAATATTTTCAGATAAGTGGCAGGGTTCGAACGCGACGATTTTCCTATGGGATTCTGGTCAACAAGCTCAATCTGCCTGATAATTGTATTATCAAAACGCAGACTTTTATGCTTGCCCACTTTTTCCGACAACCCTGTTAATTGCTTTTTAATGGCGTTGTAAAGAATTTTTCTAATTAAACTTGTTTTCCCTGAACCGCTTACACCTGTCACAACAGTCATAATGCCTAAAGGCACTTTAACATCGAAGTTTTTCAGATTATTTTCACTTGCCCCTGAAACATACACATACTCTTTCCATAGGCGTCTTTGCTCAGGTACTTTTATCTGGTATTCGTTTTTTAAATATTTCGCAGTCAGTGAATTACTTTTAATCAGATTCTCATAAGTTCCGTCAAAAATAATCTCCCCTCCAAACTGTCCTGCAAGAGGGCCTATATCAACAATATTATCGGCCGACTTTATAATATCTTCATCATGTTCTACTACAATCACTGTATTGCCGATAGCTTTTAATTTATTTAATATTTCTATCAAACGTGTAGTGTCTCTTGGGTGCAGTCCTATACTGGGTTCATCAAGAATATACATGGCTCCCACCAGGTTATTACCTAATGAAGTAGAGAGGTTTATTCGCTGCGACTCACCTCCTGAAAGCGAATTGGAAAGCCTGTTAAGTGTAAGATAGCCCAATCCGACATCTTTAAGATAGGTTAAGCGTGTTTTTATTTCAATTAAAAGGCGTTTGGCAATTTTCTGTTCATAGGGGTTTAAAGTCAGATTTTCAAAAAAAAGTATTGCCTGTGTGACCGGCATCAACACCACATCAATAATCGACTTCCCGTTTATCTTTACATACTCAGCATCTTTTCTCAGTCGGGTGCCTTTGCATTCAGGACATGTAGTTTTGCCCCGGTATCTGGCAATAATAATCCTGTATTGAATTTTATAACTTTGTTTTTCGGCATAACTGAAAAAGTCATTTATTCCCAGCAAATCGCCATTGCCCTTCCATAAGAGTTCTTTTTCAGAATCAGTCAGTTCAGCATAAGGTTTATGAATAGGAAATTCATATTTATAGGCTTTGTTAATAAAATCATTTTTCCATTCAGATAATTTTTCACCGTTCCAGCAGGCTACAGCACTTTCATACAAAGAAAACTCCTTGTTAGGAATAACAAGATCCTCATCAATTCCTATCACAGAACCAAAGCCCTCACACTTTGTACAGGCTCCGTAGGGATTGTTGAAACTAAAAAAATTGGGAGATGGCTTTACAAAGCTCATTCCATCAGCTTCAAACTTGTTAGAAAAAGCAGCGGTTGATTTACTTCCATCTTCATTTTCTATTTCTATAAAACACGCGCCATGTCCTTCGTAAAAAGCTGTCTGCACAGAATCAGCAAGCCTTGATTTCAAATCAGTATCAGTTTGCTTTACCACCATCCTGTCAACAATTATCCCTTTGGCATGGCTGTAAAGATTAGAAAAATCATCAATAAATTCCTGAATTTTCAATACTTTGTCTTTAAACAAAACTCTTGTAAAGCCCAGTTTTATAAGAAGCTTGAGATAATCTGAAGAGGCCGTGTCATTATTTAGTTTTAAAGGAAACAGCACATAAATTTTCGAATTATCAGCTAAGTGGCACACATAATCAACCACATCGCTGACACTCTGTCTTTTCACTTCATTACCGGAAATTGGTGAAATAGTCTTTCCTATACGGGCAAAAAGCAATTTAACATATTCATATATTTCAGTAGTGGTACCCACTGTAGAACGGGGATTTCTTGATTTTACCTTTTGTTCAATGGCAATAGCCGGAGCTAAACCCTTGATATAATCGACTTCTGGCTTATCCATCCGTTGCAGAAACTGCCTTGCATAAGAACTCAGACTTTCCACATACCGTCGCTGACCTTCTGCATATAAAGTATCGAAAGCAAGCGAAGACTTCCCTGAACCAGATAAACCGGTTATCACGGTAAACTTAAAACGAGGTATCGCCAACGACACATTTTTCAGATTGTGCATTCTGGCGCCCTTAATTATAATGAAATCTTTTGGGTTTATCTTATCAAAATCAACTGCCACTGGTAATAATCTTATGAAAAATCAAAATTAGTATTTTTCATTTATAAATATTGGAAAATGCTACAGAATTTAATAAACTGATTAATTTGTAAACAACAACATCGTGGTCTACCCTACCTTCAGCAAGTAAAAAACCCATATTATCAATATTTTTCAAAACAATTAGCCACAGACTTGTCTGCAGCAAGCAGGTTCACAGATTTCTTTAGTTTTATTTACACAGATTTTCAAATTCGCCTTGGGGAATTTAAATTTGTATCTTTAGAAATAAGCTATAAATAATAGTCATAGGTAAAATAATAAAGGTAGTGAATATTGTGGAGATGATAAAGGGGAAGGGGTGATACTCTTTATCTCATTTGAGCGCAGCTATAAAGATATCATTCTTTCACAATCCTTACTACTTCTGTCCTGTCATTGCTGCACACCCTCAAAATATAAATTCCTTTTGCAAGTCTGCTTATGTCAATGTCATTTTTCCCTTGTTGTATTTGTTGTTGCATAAGTATCTGTCCTTGTATGTTTAAAATTTGCAATTCTGATTTCTGCATGACTTCAACATTCAGTTTATTTGTCGCAGGGTTTGGGGAAATCATTGCCTGATAGTTAATTGGCTTTAATTCACTTATACTAGTAATCAAAGGACAAGATGTTGATGAGCTTGGATAAATATCGGTGTTATAGGAGTAACAATTTAAATTCCAAGTGTCGGTCATAGATTCGTCATATATTGGCTCTAATAATCCGCTTGTTGCTCCAATACCTTCAATAATATTATATGCAATACTATAATAATCACCGTAATAATGAAATTGTTTATGATAACAATTACCAACTAAAACCGAATCTATAGATTGTACAATTACAGTATAGGCAAATGGACTTCCACCATAATAACAAGTTACCAATTGAAAAGTGTCGCCGACTTGTTTGCTAAAATCATAAATTAAAGTATCAGGATAATTTGGGCACTTAAAATAGACTTTCTTATTTACAGAGTCTTGTCGTAACGCACCTTTATAATAATAGTCATAAGTTGATGAAAAAACATCACTATTATTAGTACAGTAAGCAAACAAACCGGATTGATATATTTTTTTGTAGGTATATAACCCAATAGTTGTATCAGTACCCATAGTATATTGATAATATGAATGTGCCCAATATAAATAATTAACAGGACATGCAAACGAAGCATCAACTCTCCAAACAGCATTTGAATCTGGAAATGGATGATAAACACTTGACTGTCCTTTTCCAACTATCACTGTTAGCATAATTACAAAAATGAGTAACAGTTTTTTTATAGCTTCAATCTTTTTTTGCAAAGTGGCTAACATTATAACTTTTAATTTTTCTTTCCCTCACAAATATAAATATAAAGCTGTAAAAAACACCAATAAGTTATATGATATTTTTTTCTAATGCTATTTATTATACAGAAGCGAATATATTTAAAAAATATAGTTGGAGTATGATGCAATGCGCAATAAAAATATTGAATAAAAATTAAAATAAATTATCTTTTGTTTAGTTTGATAAACAATTTATTCGTATTTTTGTTTATTATATTAAACACTTTTTTATGAAAAATCTTTTTGAAACTCATAATCTGATAGTTAGCTCAGCAAATTTTCTATTTAGGCGCGAAATAATTGACAAAATTGACTGGACAGAGCGACTTATTGGACTAATTGGCTCAAGAGGTGTTGGTAAAACAACTGCATTAATTCAATATATAAATGAAAGTAAAATAACAGATAATACTCTACTTTATGTCAGTCTTGACAATCTTGCTCTACCCTATACAAGCTTGTACGAGTTAGCAAACGACTTCCAAAAACAAGGAGGTAAACGACTTATTATAGATGAAGTGCACAAATTCCCAAATTGGGCAAAAGAACTGAAAAATATATATGATATGTTTCCCAATCTAAAGGTTGTTTTTTCGGGTTCTTCTATTTTAAAAATTCTTACCGGCAATACCGATTTAAGCAGAAGGGCTGTATTTTATAAAATGTCGGGGCTTTCTTTTCGCGAATTTTTGCAAATTAAAACTGGACATACTTTCAATAAAATTAAATTGGAAGACCTTGTTGTTAATCATGTTAAACTATGCAACGAAATTTTGTCAAAGGTAAAACCTTTAGCTTTTTTTAAAGAATATTTACTTTGTGGTTACTATCCATTTTTTCTTCAATCAACAAACACATATCATAATAAATTACAAGCTATAGTATCTTATATAATTGAGTACGAGATGTATTTATTGTCAAAAATTGATATACGTAACACCCTTAAAATAAGACGTTTATTACAAAATATAGCAGGAGGTCTCCCTTATATTACGAACATAAAAAAGATGGCTGAGTCTGTTGAATTAGATAGAGTTACCCTATTATCTTACATAGATTTATTAGACAAAACTGATTTGATTACAAATGTATATCAACAAGGTAGCTTTTATTCAAAACTTACAAAACCATCCAAAATATTACTTTCAAACACGAATTTGTACTATGCAATAACTACAAACATTGTAAATATTGGAAGCATTCGCGAATCCTTTTTTGTAAGCCAACTTAAACCCATTTATAACATTCAAACTGCAAAGCAAGCAGATTTTAATGTAAATGATACTTATATTTTTGAAGTTGGAGGGAAAAACAAAACGCAAGCTCAAATAAAAAATTTAAAAAATGCTTACCTCGTTCAAGACAACATTGAATTTGGTTACAAGAATGAAATTCCACTTTGGCTATTTGGCTTTTTATATTAAAAAAAGAGGCTGATTACCACAAACCAGCCTCTATTTTTAATTGTTTTAAGACTTTTTAGCAATACTTAAACTCTTTGCCATAATATTTGGCACTGGAGCCCAGATATTGTTCTATACGCAGCAATTGGTTGTATTTTGCAATACGCTCGCTGCGGCAAGCAGAACCTGTTTTAATCATGCCTGCATTCAGTGCCACAGCCAAATCAGCAATAGTTGTATCTTCTGTCTCTCCCGAACGGTGACTTATAATTGAAGTGTAAGAATTCTTCTTTGCCAGTTCAACAGCATTTATTGTTTCGGTTAATGAACCAATTTGATTCACTTTAATAAGTATTGAATTAGCAACACCTTTGTCTATGCCCATTTGCAAACGCTCTACATTGGTCACAAATAAATCATCACCAACCAACTGGATTTTCTTTCCTAATTTATCAGTCATTAGTTTCCAGCCTTTCCAGTCATCTTCGGCCATGCCATCTTCAATAGAAACAATAGGGTATTTCTTCACCCAGTCAGCCCAGTAATCAACCATCTGCGCAGGAGTCAACTTATCACCTGTCGATTTGTGGAGATGATATTTATTTTCCTTTACGATAAAATATTCAGAAGCCGCAGGGTCAAGAGCAATATATATATCTTTTCCGGGTTTGTAACCGGCTTTTTCTATGGCTTCCAATATCAATATAATCGCTTCCTCATTAGATTTTAAGTTAGGTGCAAACCCGCCTTCATCACCAACATTGGTAGAATAATTCTTCTTTTTAAGCACATCTTTAAGCGTATGAAAAACTTCAACGCCCATCCTGATGCCATCAGTATAGGATTTAGCTCCAATAGGCATAATCATAAATTCCTGAAAATCAATGCAATTATCAGCATGTGAGCCCCCATTAAGGATATTCATCATAGGTACCGGCAATGTGTTGGCATTGACACCCCCCAAATATTTAAACAAATGCTGACCTGTTTCTTGAGCAGCAGCAGCGGCAATTGCGAGAGAAACACCCAGAATGGCATTGGCTCCCAGGTTTTTTTTATTGGGTGTGCCATCGAGTTCAATCATCAGGTTATCCACTTCGTTCTGATCGGTAACAGCAAAATTATTAATAAGTTCAGGAGCGATTACTTTATTCACATTATGAATGGCTTTAAGAACACCTTTACCTTTGTAAATTTTCTTGTCACCATCTCTCAATTCGCAGGCTTCATGTTCACCTGTTGAAGCGCCGGAAGGCACTGAGGCTCTGCCAACAATACCGCTGTCAGTTAATACATCAACTTCTACAGTAGGATTGCCTCTTGAGTCTAAAATCTGACGTGCATAAATATTAACTATTGTACTCATAATTATCTTATTTTAAAATTTGTAAATAAAAAAAAGGATAAAGCAAAAATACTTCATCCTTTTCAAATATCATTAAAAAATTGTTTTATTTTTTTTCTTCTTCAGTTTCGTTGCTTTCTTCCTCTTTCTCTTCAGCTTGTTCTGTAATTACTTCATCTACAACTGGTTCAACAACAACAGCATCAGCTACTATTGCTTCTTCAGCAATATCTTCTTTTTTGCTTGCCTTTGTAGATTTCTTTACTTTAACAACTTCGGATTCAACTTCAGTTGTTTTCTTTGATCTGCTTCTTCTGGTTGTTTTGGCTTTCTTGGTATCTTTTTCTTTCAACAACAGTTCGTTGAAATCTACTAGTTCAATCAGGCACATATCAGCATTATCACCCAAACGATTACCTGTTTTTAAAATTCTTGTGTATCCGCCTGGTCTGTCGGCAATTTTCACGGCTATATTTCTGAAAAGTTCAGTAACAGCGTATTTATCCTGCAGGTAACTAAACACAGTACGTCTTGAGTGCACAGTATCATCTTTTGATTTAGTAATCAAAGGTTCAACATACGTTCTCAAAGCTTTTGCTTTAGCAACAGTAGTAACAATTTTCTTGTGTAAAATAAGTGAAGAAGCCATATTTGAAAGCATTGCTTTTCTATGCGATGCTGTTCTTCCCAAATGATTTATTTTTTTATTGTGTCTCATCTCAATTTTCCTTAATCTAATTTATATTTTGTAAGATTCATTCCAAATGATAAGTTTTTAACCTTAACAAGTTTATCTAATTCGTCGAGTGATTTTTTGCCAAAATTTCTGAATTTCAACAAGTCATTTCTGTTAAATTGTACCAAATCGCCCAATGTGTCAACTTCGGCAGATTTAAGGCAGTTAAGAGCCCTAACTGATAAGTCGAGGTCAACAAGCTTTGTTTGAAGAAGCTGTCTCATGTGCAATGATGATTCATCAAATTCTTCACTGGCAGATTTTTCCTGAGTATCAATGGTTATTCTTTCGTCGGAGAATAACATAAAGTGAGTAATCAAAATTTTAGCAGCTTCCTGAAGCGCATTTTTAGGATAAATAGAACCATCAGAAATAACTTCCATGACTAATTTTTCGTAGTCCGTTTTTTGCTCAACACGGTAATTTTCAATAAAATACTTAACATTCTTTATTGGTGTGAATATAGAGTCAATAGCAATAGTACCAATAGGCGCATTAGGTATTTTATTTTCGTCAGCAGTCACATAACCCCTGCCTTTGCTGATATATAATTCAATAGAAAATTTTGTAGATACATCCATGTTGCAAATAACCAGCTCGGGGTTTAAAACCTGAAAACCAAGTAATGCATTGTTAATATCTTCTCCTGTAAAATTTTCTTTATTTGATACATTGACAATAACTTTTTCGCTGTCATGTTCTTCCAGTTTTCTTTTGAACCTTACTTTCTTAAGGTTAAGAATAATTTCAGTAACATCTTCAACAACGCCTTTTTTTGATGAAAATTCATGGTCAATACCGTCAATTTTAATTGCTGTGATAGCATAACCTTCCAAAGAAGAGAGTAAAATACGTCTTAGAGCGTTTCCAACGGTAACACCATAACCGGGTTCCAAAGGTCTGAATTCGAACAATCCTCTGAAATCGTCCGATTCAATCATAATAACTTTATCAGGTTTTTGAAATGCTAATATACTCATTTAGAATGGTTTTAAAATTTAAAAAAAATATTACTTAGAATACAATTCAACGATTAGTTGTTCTTTAATATTCTCAGGTATGTCTTGTCTGTCAGGATAGTTCATTAATTTACCTGTCATTGCAGTGCTATCCCATTCGAGCCATGAATATTTTGATGATCGTCCGGCTAAAGAATCTTTTATTACCTGTAATGATTTTGATTTTTCTCTGACACTGATAATATCACCGGCTTTTAAAGTAGCAGATGGGATATTTACAACTTCGCCATTTACCAGAATATGTCTGTGCAATACAATTTGTCTTGCACCATCTCTTGTAGGAGAAATTCCAAGTCTGTAAACAACATTATCTAAACGTGCTTCTAGCAACTGAAGTAAAATTTCGCCAGTCTTACCTTTTTTTCTTGAAGCGGTTACAAAAACATTAGCAAACTGACGTTCTAATAAACCATAGGTATATTTTGCCTTTTGTTTTTCTAATAATTGCACTCCGTATTCAGAAACTTTTGATCTTCTTCTGTTTGGTCCGTGCTGACCGGGAGCGTAATTTTTCTTTTCCAAATATTTATCCGCACCAAAAATAGCTTCTTTAAATTTTCGGGCTATTCTACTTTTTGGACCTCTGTATCTTGCCATGTTTAACTTTTATTTATTATTTGAATTTTATACTCTTCTTCTTTTGGGTGGTCTGCATCCATTGTGTGGCAATGGAGTAACATCCTTAATTTCAGCTACTTCAATACCTTGCGTGAAAATTGTTCTGATAGCTGATTCACGACCTGCACCAGGACCTTTAACAAATACTTTTACTTTTCTCAGACCTAAGTCATAAGCTACTTTAGCACAATCGGCAGCTGCCATCTGAGCAGCATAAGGGGTGTTCTTTTTGGAACCTCTGAATCCCATTTTACCGGCGCTTGACCAGGAAATAACTTGTCCAGTATTGTTTGTTAGGGTAATAATTATGTTATTGAATGTTGCACTTATGTGTGCCTGTCCCAGTGCTTCTATTTTTACTACACGTTTCTTTGTAGGTTTGGTAACTTTTGCCATAAATATATATTATTCTTTAATTTTTATTTACTTTCTATCTTGGTGCTTTTTTCTTTCCAGCAACCGTTTTCTTCTTACCTTTTCTGGTTCTGGCGTTGTTTTTTGTACTCTGACCTCTAACAGGTAAACCAATACGATGTCTGACACCTCTGTATGAACCAATATCTTTAAGTCGCTTTATACTCAATTGTACTTCTGATCTTAAAGGCCCTTCAACTACATACTTTGCACTGATGATATTACGAATAGCACTCTGATCCTCATCTGTCCAGTCCTGAACTTTTTTGTTAATATCAATTTGTGCTTCATTTAATATTTTTCTTGCACTGCTGCGGCCAATGCCGTAGATGTAAGTTAATGAAATTTCACCACGTTTGTTTTTGGGTATGTCTATACCAGCTATTCTTGCCATATTATTTTAATATTTAATTTTATCCTTGACGTTGATTAAACTTGGGATTTTTTTTATTAATAACGTAAACTCTACCTTTTCTCCTGACAATGATACATTCAGGTGATCTCTTTTTAACAGATGCTCTGACTTTCATAAGTATATATTTAAATTTTATTTGTATCTATATGTAATTCTTCCTTTAGTTAAATCGTAGGGTGACATTTCAACTTTTACTTTATCACCTGTAAGTATCTTTATATAATGCATTCTCATCTTTCCGGAAATATGAGCTAATATAATATGTCCATTAGATAACTCAACTCTGAACTGGGCATTACCCAATGATTCAACAACAGTTCCGTCTTGTTCTATAGATACTTGTTTAGCCATATTTAATTTTTTTGCAAAGATACTATTTCTTCTATAAATTTAAAAGAACTTAATATCTCCGCTTTTTGTTTTTTTACTGCAACAGTATGTTCATAATGTGCAGACGGTTTTTTGTCTAAAGTCCTGATTGTCCAGTTATCATTTTCCTGTACAACTTTGAATGTTCCCATATTGATCATCGGTTCGATTGCAATGACTAATCCTTCTTTCAAAACCATTCCGTTACCTCTTTTTCCATAATTAAGCACATTAGGTTTTTCGTGAAGTTTTTTTCCTATGCCATGTCCCACCAAGTCTCTCACTACAGAATAGCCATTTTGCTCTACCAAAGATTGAATTTCATAACCTATATCTCCCAACCTCTTTCCATCAACAGCAACATCAATAGCTTTGTATAGGGATTCTTTAGTAATTTCAAGCAATTTCAACACATCTGCAGACACCTCACCAACAGGAAATGTATATGCTGAATCTCCATAATAACCATTCTTCAGGGCACCACAATCAACAGAAACAATATCTCCATCTTTAATAACTCTTGCCGAGGGAATGCCATGAACTACACATTCATTAATCGAAACACATAATGTTGCAGGAAATCCATTATACCCCTTAAATGCAGGTATTGCGCCATTATCCCTGATAAATTCTTCAGCTCTTCTATCCAAATCTGAAGTCATTATACCCGGTTTCAAAATTTTAGCAACCTCTGCTAAAGTTTTTGCAACAATCAAAGAACTTTCTCTTATATATTCTATTTCTTCTAAACTCTTGTAAAATATCATTCTTAAGTCTTAAGAAGGCATGTTCATAGTTGAACGGCCTTTTATTCTTCCCGACTTCATTAATCCATCATAATGTCTCATTAACAAATGACTTTCTATTTGTTGTAATGTATCTAAAACAACACCCACCAAAATTAACAATGAAGTACCGCCATAAAATTGAGCAAACTGACTATTAACACCTATCAACCTAACCAAAGCCGGTAAAATAGCAACAAGTGCTAAGAAAATAGAGCCAGGTAAAGTTATTTTCGACATCACATTATCAATAAACTCAGCTGTTTTCTTACCCGGTTTCACACCTGGAATAAAACCACCGTTTTTCTTCATATCTTCAGCCATTTGTGTTGGATTAACAGTAATAGCCGTGTAGAAATAAGTGAATAATACTATCAAAGTGCCAAACACAAAGTTGTACCAAAAACCATTAAAATCGGCAAATACAGATGCAATACCTGTTAATGATTCTGAATTCGAAAAACCAGCCAATGTAATAGGAATAAACATAATAGCCTGAGCAAAGATAATTGGCATTACACCTGCAGCATTTACTTTAAGGGGTATATACTGACGCACACCGCCATATTGTTTATTACCAACAATTCTTTTGGCAAACTGTACAGGTATTCTGCGTGTGCCCTGAACCAATAAAATTGTTATCAATATAATAAAAACTAATAAAACAATTTCTACCAGGAATAAAACCAAACCTCCACCTTGTTCTTCCATTCTTGAAGCAAACTCAGCAAAAAGTGCAAAAGGCAAACGGGCAATAATACCTATCATAATCAATAAAGAAATTCCATTACCTATACCTTTTTCAGTAATTCTTTCACCCAGCCACATAACAAACATAGTTCCTGATACTAAAATTGTAACAGAAGAAATCCAGAAGAACATGCTTGGACTTAAAACATTGGGGTCGAAAGGCGAAATTGCTTCGGGTGGTAATTGTGAAATAAGATTGCCAATATAAGCAGGAGCCTGTCCTACAGTAATTAACACAGTTAAATATCTTGTAATCTGATTTATCTTTTTACGACCACTTTCACCCTCTTTCTGCATTTTTTGGAAATAAGGAATGGCCATGCCTAAAAGTTGCACAACAATTGAAGCAGAGATGTAAGGCATAATACCCAATGCAAATATAGATGCATTTGAAAACGCACCTCCTGAAAACATGTTTAATAATCCCAACAAACCGGTAGATGTTTGCGATTGCAAAGCTTCCAATTGAGTGGGGTCAACACCCGGAAGAACGACAAAAGAACCAAAGCGATAAATAAGAATTAAACCTAATGTGGTCATAATTCTAGACTTCAGGTCTTCAATTTTCCAGATATTTTTAATTGTCTGAATTAATCTTTTCATTAAATTTAAATTTTAGTAGCAGTTCCACCTTGAGCTTCTATACTAGTAAGAGCAGTTTTAGTAAAAGCATTAGCTTTAACATTAACTTTAATCTTTAACTCACCTCTGCCAAGAATTTTAATCAAATCGCTTTTTGAAGCCATGCCGTTTTCGGCAAATACATTGATATCAAAATCTGTAATTGACTTATTTTCAGCAAGATTCTGAATAGCATCCAAATTGATTCCTTTATAAGCAACTCTTCCCGGATTTTTGAATCCAAATTTAGGAAGTCTTCTGTATAAAGGCATCTGACCACCTTCAAAACCATTTTTACTTTTATAACCAGATCTTGATTGAGCTCCTTTATGACCTCTTGTAGCTGTTCCACCATGCCCAGAACCTTCACCACGACCTACTCTTTTGGGTTTCTTAACAGACCCTTTATTGGGTTTTAAATTACTTAAATCCATAATGCTACTATAGTGTTTAATTTTTTAATCTAATATTTTTACTAAATGAAGAACTTTTTGAATCATTCCTTCAATTTGTTGAGTTCTTTCAACTTCAATTACCTGATGCATTCTTTTAAAACCAAGAGCCTCAAGAGTTCTCTTCTGACGTTTGGTCTGACCAATACCGCTCTTAATTTGTTCTATTTTTACTTTTTCCATTTTATCTGGTAGTTAAATAATTATCCGTTAAATACTTTACTAAGTTTAATATTTCTCAATTGAGCAACAGTAAAAGGATCCTTTAATCGTGCAAGGGCATCAATAGTTGCTTTAACAACACTGTGAGGATTAGATGAACCCTTTGATTTTGCTAAAACATCAGTAATACCAACACTTTCAAGAACAGCTCTCATAGCACCACCTGCCAAAACACCGGTACCAGGGGCAGCGGGTTTTATAAGGACCAATGCACCACTGTATTTACCTTCTTGTTGATGAGGAATAGTTCCTTTTAATACGGGCACTTTGATAAGGTTTTTCTTAGCATCATCAACACCTTTAGCAATAGCTGTTGTTACTTCCTTTGCTTTACCTAAACCATATCCTACAACACCGTCTTCGTTTCCTACAACTACTATCGCAGAAAAACTAAAAGTTCTACCTCCTTTGGTAACTTTTGTTACTCTTTTAATTGCTACAAGCCTATCTTTAAATTCGATCTCGCTTGATTTAACTCTTTTTACGTTTAAATTTGACATATTATAATTTAAAATTTAAGTCCTGCTTCTCTTGCTGCTTCTGCTAATACTTTAACTCTACCATGATATAAATAACCACTACGGTCAAAAACCACTGTTGTAATTCCTGCTTCAATCGCTTTTTTAGCAATTGTCTGACCTATGATTTTCGATTTCTCTATTTTTTTAATTTTCTGAGAAACCACTTCTTTATTTAATGATGAATAGGCTAATAGGGTTTTGTGATTTAAGTCATCAATAATTTGAGCATAAATCTCATTGTTGCTTCTGAAAACAGTTAATCTGGGGCGTTCACTTGTTCCACTGAGAACCTTTCTGATTCTGTTTCTGATCCTATTTCTTCTATATACTTTATCTACCTTCATTGTTTCAAAAATTTATTTTTTTATTTTGATGCAGCTGATTTTCCTGCTTTTCTTCTAAGTACTTCATTAGTGAATTTTATACCCTTTCCCTTATATGGTTCAGGTTTTCTCAAAGATCTAATTTTAGCAGCAACCATTCCGATAAGTTGTTTATCGTTCGACTGTAAAATTATTTTTGGATTTTTACCTCTTTCTGTAAGCGTCTCAACTTTAATTTCGCTGGGTAAAACAAACACAAAATTATGTGAATAGCCCAATGAAAGTTCTAATTGCTGACCTGTATTGGAAGCTTTGTAACCAACCCCTACAAGTTCTTGTTCAATTTTATAACCGGTAGAAACACCAACAACCATATTTTGAATAAGTGCTCTGTAAAGACCATGTAAAGATTTATGACTTTTTTGTTCAGTATGTCTTTTAACATGAACAGTATTGCCATCAAGTTCCACAGTAATAGCAGTATCAATTTGTTGTTTCAACTCTCCAAGAGGTCCTTTAACAGTAACAAGATTCTTTTCAGAAACTAAAAACTGTACACCCTTTGGTAATTCTATAGGAAGTATCCCAATTCTTGACATTTAATTTCCTCCTTAATTAACTAATATAACATAATATTTCTCCGCCAATATTCAATGCTTTTGCTTCTTTATCGGTCATCAGACCATTAGAAGTAGAAACAATTGCAATGCCCAAACCATTCATAACTTTAGGCATTTCTTTGGCGCCTTTATATTTTCTCAACCCTGGTTTGCTCACTCTTTCTAATTTGGTGATAGCAGGCATTTTATTAACAGGATGGTATTTTAAAGCGATTTTTATCTTACCTTGCACACCATCATCTTCAAATTTGAAGTTTGTAATGTAACCTTTTTCAAAAAGAATTTTTGTCATTTCTTTCTTAATATTTGAAGAAGAAATCTCAACAATTCTATGGTTTGCCATGATTGCATTCCTTAAGCGTGTCAAATATTCTGCAATAGGATCTGTTGTCATTTTATAAATTATATTAAATTTTTAATTTTCTATTTACCAACTGGCTTTTGTTACACCTGGAATCAAACCGTTCAATGCCATTTCTCTAAAATTGATTCTTGATATTCCAAAAATCCTCATATATCCTTTAGGACGACCAGTGATTTTGCATCTGTTGTGCAATCTAATTTTTGAGGAATTTTTAGGAAGTTTCTGAAGTTCAGTCCATTGACCGGTAGCTTTCAATTCAGCACGTTTAGCTGCATACTTGGCAACCATTTTTACTCTTTTTACTTCTCTTGCTTTATGCGATTCTTTAGCCATACTCTAGTTATTATTGTTTTTAAAAGGAATACCAAATTCTTTTAATAAAGCGTAAGCTTCTTTATCTTTTCTTGCCGACATCACGAAAGTGATATCCATACCCATAATCTTACTTATTTTATCGATATCGATTTCGGGGAAAATAATTTGTTCAGTAATGCCAATAGTATAATTACCTCTGCCATCAAAACCTTTGTCGCTGATACCTCTGAAGTCTCTAACACGCGGTAGAGCTACAGAAATAAATCTATAGAGGAAGTCGTACATATTATCACCTCTTAAGGTAACTCTTACGCCTATGGGCATGCCTCTACGTAATTTAAAATTAGAAATATCCTTTTTAGATTTTGTTGGAACAGCTTTCTGGCCTGTGATTGCAGTTATTTCATTAATTGCATTATCAATTAATTTTTTATCAGCAATACCATCACCCAAACCCTGGTTGATGCAAATTTTCTTTATTTTAGGTACTTGCATAATAGATTTATAACCAAACTCTTCGATGAGTTTCGGTATGATCTCATTAACGTACTTTTCTTTGAGTCTTGGAACGTATTTCATTATTCAATGACCTCCCCTGATTTTTTTGAGTAACGTACTAATTTATCTTTTACAATTTTTCTGCCCACGCGAGTAGGGTTATTTTGTTTGTCGATAACCATAAGGTTAGAAATATGAACAGGCGCTTCTTTTTTAACGATACCACCCTGAGGGCTGGCAGCATTTGGCTTGGTATGTTTTGATATTAAATTAACACCTTCAACAATAGCTTTATTTTTGGCAACCAATACTTCTAAAACCTTACCTTCCTGACCTTTATCGTCGCCGGCTAAGACTTTAACTTTATCGTTTTTCTTAATTTTTAACTTTTGCATGTTTTAAATTTTTATATTATAATACTTCGGGAGCTAAAGAAACAATTTTCATAAATTGTTTTTCACGAAGCTCACGTGCTACCGGTCCAAAAATACGTGTACCTCTCATTTCATCGGCAGGAGTTAAAAGAACAACGGCATTATCATCAAATCTGATATAAGAACCGTCCATACGACGAATTTCTTTTTTAGTTCTAACAATTACGCCTTTTGTTACAGTTCCTTTTTTGATATTGCCCGAGGGAATAGCATGTTTAACAGTAACAACAATTTTATCACCTACACTGGCATACTTTCTTTTAGTACCACCTAAAACTCTTATACACATTACTTCTTTAGCGCCGCTGTTGTCAGCTACAGCTAATCTTGACTCTTGTTGTATCATGATTATTTAACTTTTTCTATAATTTCAACTAATCTCCAGCATTTATTTTTACTCAAAGGACGAGTTTCCATAATTCTCACTCTATCGCCTATATTGCATTCGTCTTTTTCGTCATGAGCCATAAACTTGCTTGTTTTCAAAACGAATTTCCCGTATTTAGGGTGTTTCATTTTTCTAAGAACAGCCACAACAATAGACTTTGTCATTTTATTGCTTACTACTAAGCCTATTCTTTCTTTTCTAAGATTTCTTTTGACTTCCATTTTTATTTTTTGTTTTGAGTTGCAATCTCTCTTCTTCTAATTTCAGTTTTAATTCTCGCAATTAATTTACGATAGAAAGTTATTTTCATGGGGTTCTCTAGTGGAGAAACAGCATGATTAAGTTTCATTTTCAGAAGTTGTTTTTCTTCAACATCTAATCTTTCAATTAATTCGGGAGTTGATAATTCTCTAATAACAGCCTGTTTCATCTCTTTATATATTATAATGTTTCTTCAACGTAATCTCTTCTAACAATAAATTTTGTTTTGATAGGTAGTTTCTGAGCTGCAAGTCTCAATGCTTCTTTAGCTACAGCAAATGAAACACCTTCGGCTTCAAAAAGAACTCTACCTGGAGATATTCTTGCAACAAATCCTTCAGGAGCACCTTTACCTTTACCCATTCTCACTTCAGCCGGTTTTTTTGTTATAGGTTTATCAGGAAATACTTTAATCCATATCTGACCTTCTCTTTTCATATAACGGGTAACGGCCTGACGAGCTGCTTCTATTTGTCTTCCTGTAAGCCAGGTATATTCCATAGCTTTAATTCCAAAAGAACCGAATGCTAATTCAGCACCTCTTTTGGTATTGCCTTTCATTTTACCTTTTTGTTGCCTACGGAACTTTGTCTTTTTTGGTTGTAACATTTCTTAAAAATTTTTAATGCTCAAATTAATTAATCCTTTTTCTCTGATTGTTAGGTTTCATTTTACCCTGTGGTTGTTTTGCAGTAGCAGAGGTAACGCCAATGTTTGGAGACAAATCTCTTTTACCGAAAATTTCGCCTTTACAAATCCATACTTTAATACCAATAAGTCCATAAGTTGTTTGTGCTTCTGCTGTAGCATAATCAATATCAGCTCTTAAAGTATGTAAAGGTGTTCTGCCTTCTTTATACTGTTCGCTTCTTGCCATTTCAGCACCTCCCAAACGACCTGAAATAAGTATCTTAATACCTTCAGCACCAATTCTCATGGTAGAAGCTATTGAAGTTTTAATAGCACGACGGAAAGATATACGTCCTTCAATTTGTTTGGCCACTGTATTGGCTACAATGATGGCATCAAGTTCTGGTCTTTTAACTTCGGCTATATTTATTTGTACTTCTTTACCGGTGATATTCCTTAATTCTTCTTTAAGCATATCAACTTCCTGACCTCCTTTGCCGATGATAATTCCGGGTCTTGCAGTATTAATAGTAATAGTAACTAATTTCAAAGTTCTTTCAATAATAACTCTCGAAATACCGGCCTTCGCCAATCTTTGACTGGCAGCAATGTATTTTCTTATTTTTACATCTTCAACGAGTTTGGTTGAATAATTTCTTCCACCGTACCAGTTCGAGTCCCAGCCTTTAATTATTCCTAATCTGTTTCCTATTGGATTTGTCTTCTGTCCCATTAAAATAGTATTATATATTATTATAAAGTTTCTTTTTTATCAATAATTAAAGTGACATGGTTAGATCTTTTTCTAATTCTATATCCACGTCCCTGAGGTGCTGTTCTGAGTCTTTTTAACTGTCTGGCACTGTCAACGAATATTTCTTTAATGAACAAAGAATTATCTTCAAGTCTGGCACCTTCGTTTTTGTTTTGCCAATTGGCAATGGCAGAAAGCAACAGTTTTTTTAACCTTTCAGAACATTCTTTTGTATCTACTTTTAGAATATTCAAAGCTTTATCAACATCCTGACCTCTGACCACATCGGCCATTAATCTCATCTTTCGGGGTGAGGTTGGACAGTTTTTCAAAACTGCAAAATATTTCTTTTTATTGGCTTCTTTCCTTTCGGTTGCTTTATCGCGTTTTCTTGCTCCCATGGTTCTTTATATTAATATTTTATTATTATTTATTACCTGCGTGACCTCTGAATACTCTGGTTGGTGAAAACTCACCCAACTTATGTCCTACCATATTTTCAGTGACATATACAGGTATAAATTTGTTACCATTATGAACGGCTATTGTATGTCCCACGAAATCGGGAGAAATCATTGAATTTCTTGCCCAGGTTTTAATAACAACCTTCTTTTTTGATTCATTTTGAATTAAAATCTTCTTCTCAAGTTTGATATTAATAAAGGGACCTTTTTTTAATGAGCGACTCATATAAATTAATGTATTATGTTATTTTTTAGATTTTCTTCTTTCTACAATAAGTTTATTGGTTTTATTTTTCAAAGAACGGGTTTTGTAACCTTTTGAGGGTTTACCGTTTCTTGAACGTGGATGACCGCCGGAAGCTCTTCCTTCGCCACCACCCATAGGATGATCAACAGGATTCATTACAACGGCTCTTGTTCTGGGTCTTCTTCCTAACCAGCGACTTCTACCAGCTTTACCGGAAACTTCAAGGTTATGGTCTGAATTTGAAACAACACCAATAGTAGCTTTGCATGTTAACAGTACCATTCTTGTTTCACCTGAAGGCATTCTCAATATGGCATATCTTCCGTCTCTCGACATTAACTGAGCCGACATTCCTGCGCTTCTTGCTATTTCTGCACCTTTGCCGGGTTTTAATTCTATATTATGAATGTTACTTCCTAATGGTATCTCACTTAAAAATAATGTATTGCCTATGTCGGGTGTAGAACCAGCACCTGAAAAGATTTTCTGACCTACATTTAAACCAGCTGGTGCAATAATGTATCTTTTTTCACCATCAGTATAATACACGAGAGCAATTCTTGCACTTCTGTTTGGATCATATTCTATAGTCTTTACTATACCGGGAATACCATCTTTATCTCTTTTGAAATCGATGATACGATATTTTCTTTTATGACCACCCCCTACATTTCTGATAGTCATTTTACCGGTGTTATTTCTGCCGCCTGATTTACTCAAAGATTCCAATAATGATTTCTCAGGAGTACCTGTTGTAATATCATCAAAGCTACTTATTATTTTAAAGCGTTGACTTGACGTTGTTGGTTTGAATTTTTTTAATGCCATCGTTTATCAATTCTAAATATTACTGTAAAAATCTATTGTTTCGCCTTCTTTTAGAGAGACAATTGCTTTTTTGTATGCATTTGTTCTTCCAATAGTTAAGCCTGCTTTTGTATTGCGGGCTTTTTTCTTACCACTGTAAACCATGGTATTAATGTCTTGGACAGACACACCGTACAAATCTTCAATAGCTTTTATTATTTCTAATTTATTTGCCCTTTTATCAACCACAAATCCATAGCGATTTAGCTTTGTGCTAACAGCAGACATTTTTTCAGTTATTAAGGGCTTTATTAAAATATTCATTTTATGAAAATCTTTATTGTTTTATAATTACCTGATTTACAATATATTATTGTTAAAAAAATCTAATGTATTTTCCTCTAATACTAAAGTTTGACAATTTAAAATGTCGTAAGTATTTATGTTTGAAGACATTACGACTTTTGTCTTGCTTAAATTTCGAGAGGACAAATATACGTTTTTATTTAATTCACCAAGCACAATTAATGATTTTTTATCAAAAATATTTAAATTATTTAGTAATTCCTTATACAGCTTGGTTTTCGGTGTATCAAAATTGATATTTTCGACAACAATAATTTTGTTTTCTTTGGCTTTATATGACAAAGCTGAAAGACGAGCCAGTCTTTTAACTTTTTTATTAAGCTTCATGACATAATCTCTTGGTTGTGGACCGAAAACAGTACCTCCGCCTTTTAAAAGGGGAGATTTAAGACTGCCTGCTCTGGCACCACCAGTACCTTTTTGTTTTTTAATTTTCTTGGTACTGTGAGATACAGCCCATTTTTCTTTTGAACAACTAGTACCTTGTCTTTGATTGGCTCTATATTGTTTAACATCAAGGTATAAAACATGATCATTGGGCTCTATGCCAAATATTTCATCATTCAGAACTATAGTTCTGCCGGTTTTTTTACCGTCAATTTTTAATATTTCTAATTCCATCTCTCTAAAATTAAATATGAACCACTTGGACCGGGAACAGATCCTTTAACTACTAAAAGATTTTTTTCAGGGATAATCTTTAAAATCTTGACATTAATGACTTTCACTTTAGAGTCACCCATGTGTCCTGCCATACGCATACCCTTAAAAACTCTTGATGGCCAGGATGAAGCACCAACTGAACCGGGAGCCCTTAATCTGTTATGCTGACCGTGAGTTGTTCCACCAACGCCATTAAATCCATGTCTTCTTACCACACCCTGAAAACCTTTTCCTTTTGTTGTGCCTGAAATATCAATAAATTCGCCTTCAGTAAAAACACTTGTGTCAAGCACGTCAGCGAAGTTTTTTCTAATTTCAAAACGAGAGAATTCTTTTAAAATTCTTTTTGGTGTAGTGTTAGCTTTTTCAAAATGACCTTTGAGTGCTTTTGTTGTGTTTTTTTCCTTTTTTTCATCAAAAGCTAGTTGGATGGCTTCATAACCATCTTTTTCCAGGGTTCTGATTTGGGTAACTACACAGGGACCAGCTTCAATTACCGTGCATGGTATATTTTTACCAGAGGCATCATAAATGCTAGTCATACCGATTTTTTTTCCAATTAAACCTGACATTTTAAATCAATTAAATATTAATTAAACTTATATATATTATTCCTAATTATACTTTTATTTCAACTTCTACCCCACTAGGCAGTTCGAGCTTCATCAGCGCGTCAATAGTCTTTGAAGTAGTACTGTAAATGTCAATCAATCTTTTGTAAGAGCACAATTGAAATTGTTCTCTTGATTTTTTATTGACAAATGTTGAACGCAACACTGTAAAAATTTTCTTATTGGTTGGCAATGGAATAGGACCACTTACAACGGCACCTGTAGTTTTTACAGTTTTTACAATCTTTTCGGCTGATTTATCAACCAAATTGTAATCGTACGATTTTAATTTTATTCTAATCTTCTGGCTCACTTTTATATTATTTTTGTTATTAATATTAATAAAAACTATAGTAATACCCTTTTAATCGGGTGATAATTTCATCAGCAACAGCTTTAGATGTCAATTGATATTTTAAAAACTCCAGACTTGAAGTAGCTCTTCCCGATGTTATTGTTCTGAGCTGGGTGACATAGCCAAACATTTCAGCCAAAGGCACCTGTGCATGTAAAACCTGAGAACCTGATTTAGTTTCAAGTGTTTCTACATGGCCTCTTCTTTTGTTTATATCAGAAGACACATCTCCGGCATAACCTTCAGGACAAACAACTTCCAACCTCATGACCGGTTCCAACAAACCCACTTCGGTTTTCTTTAAAGCTTCTTTGAAAGCAATTCTGGCAGCAATTTCAAAAGATAAAGCGTCTGAATCAACATTATGATAAGAACCATCCATTAATTGAACTTTAAGGCTGTGCATTGGAAATCCGGCGAGTACACCATTAAGCATGGCATATTTAAAGCCTTTTTCAATAGAAGGAATAAATTCTTTGGGAATATTACCGCCTTTAACATTATTGATAAATTGCAAACCTTTTACATTTTCGTCTGCCGGAGAAAGAATAACTTCAATATCAGCAAATTTGCCTTTACCTCCGGTTTGCTTTTTATATATTTCTCTGTGTTTAACCTCAGATAGAATTGCCTCTTTATAAGCAACCTGAGGATTACCTTTATTCACTTCAAGATTAAATTCTCTTTTTAATCTGTCCATTATAATTTCGAGATGAAGCTCTCCCATGCCACTAATAACAGTCTGCCCTGTTTCCTCATTATATCTAACCGTAAGGGTAGGATCTTCTTCTGTTAACTTTGAAAATGCAATGGATAATTTGTCGAGGTCGGCTTGAACTTTAGGTTCAATGGCAAGACCTAAAACAGGTTCCGGAAAATTAATGCTTTCAAAATAGATGGGGTGACTTTCTTCACATAAACTGTCACCTGTTTTAATATCTTTAAATCCTACAGCAGCTGCAATATCACCAGCACTAATAGATTCAATAGGGTTGTGTTTGTTGGCATGTACCTGTAAGATTCTTGAAATGCGTTCCTTTTTGCCGGTTCTGGTATTGAGTACCATGCTGCCTGAATCCAATGTTCCCGAATAAACCCTGAAAAAGGCAATTCTTCCTACATAAGGATCAGTGGCTATTTTGAATGCTAAAGCTGAAAATTTTTCATTGACATCAGGATTTCTGAATTCAACGTTATCATTTTTTGGATTGATGCCTTTAACAGGAGGCAAATCAACAGGACTGGGAAGGAAATTTACAACAGCGTCCAATAATTTCTGAACGCCTTTATTTTTGAATGAGGCACCACATAACACTGGAACAATTCTCAGTTCGAGTGTGGCTTTTCTGATAGCGCCTATAATATCATTTTCGGAAATCGAATCAGGGGCACTTAAAAATTTCTCTAATAATTCTTCACTTTCTTCGGCAGCTCCTTCAATAAGTTTTGTGCGGTATTCTTTAACAGTATCTAAAAGTTCTTCGGGAATTTCAACTTCTTCGAAATTAAAGCCAAAATCTTCATTATCCCATACATATGCTTTATTGGAAATTAAATCAACAACGCCGCAGAAATTTTCTTCTTCACCAATAGGTATCTGAACCGGGATTGGTTTGGTTTTTAATTTTTCGGAAATTTCATTAATGACACCAAAGAAATTAGCGCCCGATCTGTCCATTTTATTAATGAAAGCAATGCGGGGCACACCATATTTATCAGCCTGACGCCAAACGGTTTCTGACTGGGCTTCAACACCACCAACTGCACAAAATAATGCAATAGCACCATCCAAAACTCTTAATGACCTCTCTACCTCAACGGTAAAGTCAACATGGCCGGGTGTGTCAATAATATTGATTTTAAACTGTTCGTCCTGATAGTTCCAGAAAGTGGTTGTGGCAGCCGAAGTTATAGTGATGCCTCTTTCCTGCTCCTGAATCATCCAATCCATGGTAGCAGCGCCATCGTGAACCTCTCCGATACGGTGATTGATGCCTGTATAATATAATATACGCTCAGTAGTTGTGGTTTTACCCGCATCTATATGAGCCATAATGCCAATATTTCTAATATATTTTAATTCCTTTGACAAAGTATATTATATTATATATATTATATTAAAATCTGAAATGTGAAAATGCCTTGTTGGCATCAGCCATTCTATGCGTATCTTCTTTTTTCTTAAAAGCGCCACCTTCTTCTTTAGCAGCAGACATAATCTCACCGGCCAATTTGTTAGCCATTGATTTTTCATTTCTTTTTCTTGAAAAAAGAATCATGTTTTTAATGGCGATTGATTCTTTTCTGTCCTGTCTGATTTCAGTAGGAATCTGAAAAGTAGCGCCACCAATTCTTCTGCTCTTAACTTCAACTTGTGGGGTTATGTTGATGAGTGCTTTTTTGAACATTTCCAAACCATTTTCATTGGTTTTTTGCTCAACAACTTCAACAGCATCATAAAATATCTGATAAGATACATTTTTTTTACCACTGAGCATTAAGTTATTGACAAACTTTGTAACCAAAACATCATTGAATTTTGGGTCTGGCAATATGATCCTTTTCTTTGGTTTACTTTTTCTCATAAACTTGAATTTTTTATTGTATATTATTTTGTTGCTTTACCTTTAGTTTTTGGTCTTTTGGTTCCATATTTAGACCTTCTTTGTGTACGACCATCAACGCCTGATGTATCCAATGCACCGCGTACAATATGATATCTCACACCCGGTAAATCTTTCACACGACCGCCTCGGATAAGAACGATTGAGTGTTCTTGAAGGTTGTGACCTTCACCCGGGATGTATGTGTTAACTTCTTTCTGATTCGTTAATCTAACCCTTGCAACTTTTCTCATCGCTGAATTAGGTTTCTTTGGTGTGGTTGTGTAAACCCTTACGCACACTCCTCTTCTCTGAGGACAAGAATCCAATGCAGGTGATTTACTTTTGTAAGTTAATTTTTTTCGCCCTTTGCGAACCAATTGCTGTATTGTTGGCATATTCTAGTATTTATTTAATTAATTTTTCAACAATTTTTTTGAATTTTTTGGGAGTGCAAAGGTATGAGTTTATTTCATAATATCAATAAGATAAATAATTTTTTTTTAATTTTTTTTTACACAATCACTGTTTGAATAAAACAAAACTATTTATTTGTCTGTTTTTCAGATATTTATAAATAAATAAAATTTTTATTAAAACTTTATAAATAATCGTAAGTATTTGAAATAAAATTTAATAAAAAACATTAGGCGTGATTCTTCATATTCAACATACAAGCATATTTAGTCATTTTTATAAAATGCCAATGAAAATTATGTGTATTTTTGGAAATAAAAAAATATCAGCAAAGTGAATGTATTTTTAAACGAATTAAATAGCGAACAACGTAAGGCTGTTGAAGTTACAGACGGGCCTATTTTAATATTGGCGGGTGCAGGTTCGGGCAAGACACGGGCATTAACTTACAAAATTGCACATATCATTTCTAAAGGAATAGATCCTTTTAATATTTTGGCCCTTACTTTTACAAATAAAGCAGCCAAAGAGATGAAAGAACGAGTCTCTCTCTTGCTGGGTTCCAACGAAGCCCGTAATGTTTGGCTGGGTACTTTTCACGCTGTCTTTGCAAGGATTCTCCGTATTGAATGCGAACGCCTGGGCTACCCCAGAAATTTTACAATATACGATACTGAAGATTCGAAAAAACTTATTAAAAGCATTGTAAAAAATCTCGACCTTGATGACAAAGTATATAAAGCTTCAACCGTATTGGGAAGAATATCATCTGCCAAATCGAGTCTGTTGACAGCTTATGAATACAACAAAAACGAAGAACTTATTGATAATGACAATGCACTAAAGCGTCCGCGATTAGGCGAAATATTTACCCTTTACAGTGAAAAATGCAAAAGGGCATCGGCCATGGATTTTGATGATTTACTGCTCAATATGAACATTTTACTGAGAGATTTTCCGGAAGTGCTCAATAAATATCAGCGTCTTTACAAATACATCCTGGTAGATGAATACCAGGACACCAATTATGCCCAGTACATGATAGTTAAAAAACTGGCTGCCAATAATGAAAATATTACTGTGGTCGGCGATGATGCCCAGAGTATTTACGGGTTCAGAGGCGCCAATATTGAAAATATACTAAATCTTAAAAAAGATTATCCCGATCTTCAGATTTTTAAACTGGAACAAAATTACCGTTCCACCCAAAATATTGTCAATGCAGCCAACAGCATTATTGCAAATAATAAGAAACAATTTAAAAAGGAAATCTGGACTCAAAATGAGTCGGGACAACCCATAAAAATACTAAAGGCCGGCAGTGATAATGAAGAGGGACGAAAGATAGCAGATAATATATTAAGCATTAAAAGAAATGCTGATGTTGCCAATAAGGATTTTGCAGTTTTATACCGCACCAATGCACAATCGCGTGCCATTGAGGAGGCTTTGAGAAAATTTGGGGTACACTACAGGATTTTTGGCAGCATATCATTTTATCAGCGCAAAGAGGTCAAAGACCTCATCTCCTATTTTCGTTTGGTAATCAATCATAATGATGATGAGGCTTTATTGCGCATTATTAATTACCCTGGCAGGGGTTTGGGAAAAGTGACCCTCGACAGAATAATAGTAGAAGCCGATGTCAATAAAGTCACCATGTGGCAGATAATCAACAATACAGGCGATTATAAAATTGAAATTAATCAGGGTGCTGTCAGAAAATTAGAAGAATTTGTTTACATGATACGCAGTTTTGCCACTTTTCTAAATAGTAAAAATGCCTACGAACTGGGCAGTATGATAGCTGATAAAAGTGGTATTCTGAAAGATTTATATGATGACAAATCGCCCGAAGGTGTGAGCAGATATGAAAATATTGAAGAGTTGCTGAGTGGCATCAAATCTTTTACAGATGAAACTGAAGAAACTCAAAATCCTGAAACAGAAAACAACAAATCGCTGGTTCAATACGTACAAAATGTGTCGTTGCTGACAGATGCTGACAAGGATGAAAAATCGACCGATGTGGTGTCGTTGATGACCATTCACATGGCCAAAGGGCTTGAGTTTCCCTATGTTTTTCTGGCAGGACTCGAAGAAAATCTGTTCCCTTCGTTGATGTCGTTAACAACCCGAAGTGAACTCGAAGAAGAACGCCGTTTATTTTATGTAGCTGTTACGAGAGCCATGAAAAGTCTTTTCTTATCATACGCTGAAAGTCGCTTTAAATGGGGCAATGTAGAATACTGTGAACCCAGTCGTTTCATTGACGAAATTGCTCCCGAATTTCTTGATTATTCCGACATTAAATCAAAATCTTCACATTCGAGGGACGATGATTTTAAAAATGAAGGTTTTGGACACAAGAATGAATGGCAAGCTAAAACAACTAAAAAAGAATGGAATACAGAGGCAACTAAAAAAACTATTTCTGCTGATAAAATATTAGGCAAAAATTTTAAAAAGATTCCTCAGACACACTGCACCAACTCAAGTCAACCATCAAATGGTTTTTATAACGTAGGGATGGTGGTTGAACATGAGCGATTTGGCAAGGGGAAAATAATCAGCATTGAAGGAGCTTCTGATAATTTGAAAGCTATTGTTTTATTTGATAAAGAAGGACAGAAACAACTTTTGTTGAAGTATGCCAAGTTGAAAATTATTGAATAAAGCATTTACCACATAGACACATAGGTCACTTAAGAAAGACAAAAGTATAAAGATAAAGGATATGGATATATGGATATAAGGATATAAGGATATAAGGGAATAAGGGAATAAGGATATAAAGGAATAAGGATATAAGGAAAAAGTATAAAGGAATGATTCAATTTGAAAATGTGAAAATTTGAAAATGAGACAATGTGATGATGAATTGATGTGATGAGTTAAATGCTCATTGCTAAAGTTAACTGAATTGATTTGAAGATGTGCTAATTTGATACTGATTTTAATCTGTGGTAATCTGTGAAATCTGTGGTTAAAAATATGGAAAAAGGGGAAAGGGAAAAGTATAAAGAAGGTATAAGGGGAAGAAGGTATAGGGGAAGAAATGGAAGAATATAAGAAAAAAGATAAAAGGAAAAGATGGCAATTAAACTACTAATCAATACGCTTTTATTTTTTACTGGAATCATCATGACATATTCAGGCATGGTTTTGCAAATCGGGTTTCATATGGGAGGACCTCACGGGGAAAAGATTGTTACAAATTCACAATCAACACAATATGAACAAATAAGGGCAATTGATCCGAATCAAATAGTGAGTGGTTTGAATTATCACGATTGGTCAAGTTGGCATAAATATACAATTGTAGTGTTCTCATTGCTAATGATTTACCATTTCTACCTGCACTGGAAATGGTATAAAGTGGTAATAACCAAGCATTTAATCAGTAAAAATAAAGAAGCTTTGGGTTTATCAGTTTTGTTTCTGCTTGTTGCCATTACAGGACTTATTCCCTGGTTTATAGATTTGACAGGTGGTACCATTAACCTGCGAATGCTTTTAATTGAAATACACGACAAAATCACGCTCCTATTAGTCGTTTTTCTGCTCATTCACTTTGTGAGAAGAGCAAAATGGTTTGCTACTGCTTATACAAAGTTTAAAAAAATTTATTGAAATTGCAAAAAATAAACCTATTGCTTAATTTTCAATATATTGAAAAAAACACTAATATTGGGGTTTATTAATTCAAGCATTAAATCATATATTACTTAAAATGGAAAATCCGGACCATATAGGCTTTGATAATGAGAAGTATCTTAAAGAGCAGACAACAGCCATTCTTGAAAGGGTGAGTCGGTTTAACGACAAACTATACCTTGAATTTGGAGGCAAGATATTGTACGACTATCATGCAGCGAGAGTATTGCCCGGATTCGATCCCAATGTAAAAATGCGCCTTTTGCAACTATTAAAAGATAAAGTAGATGTTATCTTGTGCATTTATGCAGGCGATATTGAAAGAAATAAAATAAGAGCCGATTTTGGAATTACCTACGATGTTGATGCTTTAAAATCTATTGACGACTTAAAATGGTTTGGCATTAATGTCACCGCAGTAGTCATTACCCGTTATCAGAACCAACCGGCAGCTAAATCTTTCAAAAACAAATTAGAGTTAAAGGGTGTTAAAGTGTATTTACATTATCCTACTAAAGGATACCCCATGGATGTAGAGAAAATTGTCAGTGATGAAGGTTATGGCGCCAACGAGTATATCAAAACAACCAAACCTATTGTTGTTGTTACCGGACCCGGTCCCGGCAGCGGCAAATTAGGCACTTGTCTGTGCAACCTGTACCATGAGTATAAAAATGGCATCAAAGCCGGATATGCAAAATTTGAAACATTTCCTATTTGGGATCTTCCTCTCAATCACCTCGTCAATGTTGCTTATGAAGCGGCTACTGCCGATCTCAGAGATGAAAATTTGATTGACTCACATCATTTGAAAACCTATGGTATAGAAGTAGTAAACTATAACCGTGATATAGAAGCTTTTAACCTGCTTAAAAGAATCTTCGAAAAAATTACCGGCAAAGAATCTATGTATCAATCGCCCACTGATATGGGTGTAAACCGTGCCAGTGCCGGTATAGTGAATGATAAAATCATACAAGAAGCTGGTTATCAGGAAATTATAAGAAGGTATTTCCGATGCGCCGTCGAATATGCGATGGGCCTGACAGAAAAAGACACCCTTACACGCGCTTTAGAAATTATGGAAAAAGTTGGAGCCAAAGAAGAAGACCGAAAAGTGGTGATGCCAGCCCGAAAAGCAGCAAAAGAAGCAGAGATTAAAGGAAAAGGCAATGCAGGAATCTATTGTGGATCAGCAATTGAACTGCACGATGGCACCATCATAACAGGTAAAAACTCATCACTTTTGCATGCATCTGCAAGTCTCATTTTAAATGCTACCAAGCACCTGGCCGGGCTTCCCGACAATATGTGTCTGTTGCCCCAAAGCATTATTGATTCTGTCACTCACCTGAAAAAAAACATACTCAATGGCAAAATGGTCAGTCTGGATGTGGAAGAGACGCTAATTGCCCTAGCCATAAGCGCTTTGACAAATCCTGTTGCCCAAATGGCATTAGAAAATCTCAAACAATTGAGGGGCTGTGAGGTTCACTCAACACATATTCCTACTCCCGGCGATGAAGCAGGCTTTAGAAAACTGATGGTAAACCTTACTTGTGATCCCGAATTTTCGAGTAAAAGACTTTTTATCAGCGAGTAATGATTAATGGTTAATGATTAATGGTTAATGGTTAATGATTTATGGTTAATGATTAATGGTTAATGGGGATGTGTATGGTTAATGTTTTTTTTGCAGAAAGCGTGTATAAATAAAAAAATTGTATCTTTGTACCGATTCAATTGTTATAACCTTATCTGATTACAGCATATAATATTCTGTAATTAAGCATCTTAGATGTTTTTTTAATAACTATTCATACAAATTATTTTCAATGGATTTAGAATACAACACCTCGCGGCCTGTACTGCCAATTACGGAATATGGCAGAAATGTTAAAAAATTAATCGATTTTGCTATTACCATAGAAGACAGAGAAAAAAGAAACCAGGTAGCCCAAGAAATTGTAAAAGCCATGTCGCGTTTAAATCAGCAAAATAAAGATGCTGCTGATTACTGGCAAAAAATATGGGATCATCTGTTTATTATATCAGATTTCAAACTCGATGTTGACTCACCCTACCCCAAACCCACAGAAAATACCACCAAATTAAAACCTACTATTTTTGCATATCCCGACAAAAACAATCACTACAGGTATTATGGCAAAAATATTCAGAACATCATTAAAAAAGTGACTTTGATAGAAGAAGGCAATCCTAAAAACAATCTTATCAAACAGATAGCCAATCATTTAAAAAAGTCATATCTCAACTGGAACAGAGACTCAGTAACAGATGAAATCATTATCAATCATTTGGCCGATCTGTCGGGCAACTTGCTTAAATTGGGTGAAACAGATAAACTTGAAAGAACCAGCGATATACTGGCTATGAATAAAAAGCAAAAGTTTACCGAAAGAAACGACAAGTTTATGAAGAACAGAAAGAACAATTTCAGAAAGTAATCTTAAAAAATATTTTTTCACTGATTCACTGATTGTATCTTAAAGTTATTTCAAATATTTTATTTATTTATTTAATTTTCAATCACTTAAATTCAAATTGTTAATAATTTTTAATTTATTAACAACGCAATCCACCTCAAACATATTTCATAATTTTGATTTATGAATGAACTAACCAACAACACCCAAAAAGACGCTAAAAAAAGAGTTGTCAAACACCCTATAACAGACAATTTTTTATCACAGGGGCGTATTCCCCCGCAAGCCATAGAATTTGAAGAAGCAGTAATCGGTGCTATTATGCTAGAGCAAAATGCATTGCATGCCATATCTGACTTGCTTAAACCTGAGATATTTTACAAAGAAGCCAATCAGCGCATAATAGGTTCTATTTTGAGATTAGTTCAAAGGTCGGAACCTGTTGACCTGCTTACTGTTGCAGAAGAATTAAAAAAGGGCGGTGAATTAGAGCTTGTTGGCGGCCCCTTTTATCTGACCCAGCTTACCAACCGCATTGCGTCTGCAGCCAATGTTGAACATCATACAAGAATAATTATTCAAAAATTTATTCTTCGCGAATTGATTCAGATTTCGAGTGAAATACAAAAAGACTCATACGATGATGCGACCGATGTTTTTGATTTATTGGACAAAGCCCAGAATTTACTATTCCAGGTCAGTGAAGGCAATATACGCAGAGGTTATGATAAAATGCCCGACCTTATTACTGAAGCCATTAAACAGATTGAAATTGCCCGTACAAAACCTGATGGCCTGAGTGGTGTACCTTCCGGTTTTTCGGAACTCGACAGGCTGACATCGGGTTGGCAAAATTCCGACCTGATTGTTTTAGCTGCCCGTCCGGGTATGGGTAAAACAGCTTTTATATTGTCGATGGCACGTAATATTGCTGTTGATTACAAAAGACCTGTGGCATTTTTCTCATTGGAAATGTCATCATTACAGCTCATTACACGTTTGATATCGAGTGAAACTGAACTTGAAGCCGAAAAACTTAAGAAAGGAAATCTGGCAGAATATGAATGGCATCAGTTGCATTCTAAAATAGGAAAATTATCCGATGCACCCCTTTATATAGATGACACCCCTTCGCTTACCATATTTGAACTCAAGGCCAAATGCCGCAGGTTGAAATCTCAATTTGACATTCAGATTGTTTTTGTTGATTACCTTCAACTGATGGTGGGCACAGGCGAAGCCAAGGGTAACAGAGAACAGGAAATCAGTAATATTTCACGTTCTTTGAAAAGTCTTTCAAAAGAACTCAACATCCCCATTATTGCCCTTTCACAATTGAGCAGAGCCGTTGAAACCCGTGGGGGCAATAAAAAACCCATCCTTTCCGACTTAAGAGAATCGGGTGCTATTGAACAGGATGCCGACATGGTTATTTTTATTTACAGACCCGAGTATTATAAAATTCTTGAAGATGAAAAAGGTAATTCTACTTTGGGTATGGCCGAAATAATCATCGCCAAACACCGTAATGGTGCCATTAAAGATATTCCACTTCGCTTTTACGACAGGTTTGCAAAATTTGCAGACCCCGATATTGAACAATTTACTTATCAAAATATCGAACCCAATAAGAATTTTGATGATGATGCCCAGAGTCGCACTTTCCAATCAAAAATGAACGACGAAAAAGACAACTTTAGCAGTGACAAATTACATACAGAGGGAGAAGAACATCCTTTTTAGTTAATGATTAATGATTAATGATTAATGGTTAATGATTAATGATAAATGGTTAATGGTTAATGGTTAATGATTAATGAATGAAAAATCAATATTGGTGTTTAGAGAAATTATTGAAAAGTAGGTCAAATCTTTTTTTGAAGTGCTGGTAGTAAAATCTTATTCAAAAAAGTTTTTTACTTTTTTTATGCTTCGACACCGCTTACAAATGTCCTTTAGTAAAGAAGAAGCAGAGATGTTTTTTTTTAAAAATACAGTCTGAAAGACTGAATTACTTCAACCTGAGGCTTCGCCTCAGGAATAAGCATAGGACGAAACAAGTCGTCCTGTAAGGGCAGATTATAAAAATATTTCTTTATACAAAGCTTAATCTGTCCATAAGTAATCCTCATTAAAGTTGAATTTTAAGCTGCTCTTTCAGAGCGAAATTACATTTTTTTTTAAATTTGAGGCTGTCTCAAAAGGACAGCCTTTTTATTTTGTTGAAAATCAATGTGTTATTGTTAATAACTTTTCATATATATTTGATAATCAGACACATAAAATGATTATCTTTGTTACATGAA